>CEQN01016961.1_pt1 | contig 10280 bp, 8 predicted proteins | sample 427011 | NCBI WGS metagenome assembly CEQN01 (sample SAMEA2621277, study PRJEB7988) | marine metagenome | biome: marine biome (ENVO:00000447); feature: deep chlorophyll maximum layer (ENVO:xxxxxxxx); material: "saline water (ENVO:00002010), including plankton (ENVO:xxxxxxxx)" | depth 120 m
TAAGGAATTAGGCTTTGGACTAAATCTAGGATACTCTGTTTACGGCCATTCACAAAGACAAATTCCATTTAGTTACTACTCCCCTGGAGTAACAATTACAGAGAAAACAACTAATGAAATAGGCTATGGACATCTCTTTTTCAGAATACTACCGTTCCATGGTAATATCAGACCTCATTTTGAAGGATTGGTAGGCCTTAAAAATTTGTCAACCACTACTGAATTGATGAATAATAACTGCACTGATAATGCAGATACAGAGCATGACGATTGCCAAATAGCGAAGTCTACAAATGCATCTGATAATGCATTTAGTTATGGCTTTGGTACTGGATTAGAGGTAAAATTAACCACTCTTGAAGATGAGAATGGAGACTCTGCTGGAGAGTTGTCATTTTTTATTAATGCTAGATATCTAATGGGAGAAAAAGCAAAATATCTTAAGGAAGGTTCAATTACCTTTTCAGATCCTCAAGATGGGCCTGTTCAAACATCGTTTAACTGGACGGAGTCTAAAACGGATTTATTACAACTATCTATAGGCCTGAGCATCTATTTTTAGCAATTTAAATAAGTATTGTATATTGTTATTTTTTTATTTGTAAGTTATGCTTTAAGTATTTTTTAGTTAATATAAAGGTTAATAGACGCAATGGCTGACGTGAAACAAGGTAAAGTAAAGTGGTTTAATAACGCCAAAGGCTATGGATTCATAGCTCAACCAGATGGTGAGAAGGATTTATTCGTTCATATGAGCAGTATTCTAATGGAAGGATATAAAACTCTTGCTGAAGATCAAGATGTTGAGTATGAAGTAGGTGAAAGTGATAGAGGCCCTATCGCTAAAAATGTAGTCCCTAAGTAATTTCTCAATAAATAATAATTAGAAAGAAGTTCAAAATCAGCCGTGATATTTTGGTTGATAGGATTTTTACATCCCAAAATTTAGTATTTCCCAATTTTTATGGGGTATTTATTATTAAATTAAACAATAACATTATTTGAATATATAAAGGATTGAAACATGGTATTTCAGAAGCTCTCAGTATTACTTTTATTTATAAGTTTAAATATATATGCACAAGATTCTTGTTCAGAGTTATCGCAAGATGAATGTGTATTGTCTTCAGAATGCGAAATTAATTATGATGCATCTGGTCAATTTGAAGGATGTGTTGATATTGAAGATGATGGCGGAGTTCCAGATTGTATACTCGATTGTCCAGGTGTTTTTGATATAAACTCCGATAACCCTGATGAAATATGTGATTGGGTAATATCAATCAATGGCACAGAATGTATGCAAGATTGCGATGAAGAAACTATGTTTGGATTTGAATATCTTTCGGATGCTTGTTTTATGTGTTTGTCTAATGAAAATATTGATTGTGCAGATGTTTTAGATGATGATTCCTCTGATTGGAATGGTGATGATGGCGGTGATAATATGGATTTTTGTAGAGAATTTGATGAAGCGATGTGTGAAGATATGCCGTTTTGTGAATGGACAGATGAAGGTTGTGTAATGTCTTCTTTTGGTGATGATGGTGGTTGGGATGACTTTAATTGTGAAGAAATAGCTAGCATTGAAGAATGCTATCAAGCAGGGTGTGAATGGGGAACAGTGTCAACACCAAATGGTTTTTTTGAAATGTGTTTGAATCCAGAAGACGATGGAGGAGATGAAGATGATGGTCCTCCAGAATGTTTGTTAGACTGTGCAGGTATTGAAACTGTGAATCCAGATCAAGATCCATATGGAGCATGCGATTGGATTGTGTCTAATTTTGGACCAAATAATTTTTTCAATGAATGCGCTAATGATTGTGATGACGAAACTATGATGATTATTAGTGAGCTTTCAGAAATGTGTTTTATATGTTTATCTGATGAAAATATTGATTGTGGAGATATTTGGTTGGATGGAGATGATAGTTTATGTGTAGATCTTAGCGAAGATGAATGTTTTGCTACAGATGGCTGCGAATGGATACCTAGCAATAGTCCTGTAGAGCCTGGATCCTGTGTTGATAGTGACTTGGGTGATGATGGTGGATCTGAAGATGGTTGTTTTGAAAATGGTGAATGGTATTGTTATGGTTGTGAGCTTTTTGTTAATGAATGTGAATATTATGAATGTACTGAAAATGGGTGGACGGGACCATTTGATACAGGAGATTGTTGGAATAATTGCTCTGATATTGAAACACAAGCATCTTGTTTGGCAAATACTGATTGTATGTGGGTATTCGATAATCCTTTAACAGACTCAGGTTTTTGTACTGACAACAATACAGATTCAGGAGATGAAGCGGTATTAAGGTTAGAGCATGTAGCAGGAATGCCAGGCACAGTAGTTGCAGTTCCATTACTTTTAAGTAATTTTGAATCAGTTAGTGGATTACAATTTTCTTTTTCATATGACAGCCCTTATAATAATGAGCCAGCTTTAACAATTGAAGAGTTTGAAATTTTAGATGATTGCTTTTCTGGAAGTTATAATCAAATAAATAATCAAATGATTGGTATTATATTTAGTTTAGAAGGTTGTGTTTATGAGCCGTCTGAGTTTAATCATATTGGAAATATATTAGTATACATAAATGAGGAGGTTCCAGCAGGTTCAGAATTACCTTTAGAGTTTATATATACTTTAGTTTCAAATCCATCAGGAAATGAAATTCCATCATATGGTGAAAATTCTTCTATTGCAGTAGGTGTGCAAGGGGATGTTAATCTTGATGGAGAGATTAATGTTCTTGATATTGTTATGGTAGTTAACTTTGCAATCTATTTAGAGGAGCCGAGTGATTCACAGTTTTGGGCTTCTGATATAAATTATGATGGTCAAATTAATGTTTTAGATATTGTTCAATTAATTAATCTTATTTTGGGAAGATAAATTCTTGTTTCAAATATTACTTTTATTTTTTGTAATATCTTTTGTTAATGCTCAGAATACGGTTTGCTTTGATATTGAAGAAAATCCCTATCCAAACAACTCTGCTTTATCATGTTTTTCTAAATATGTAAATGTATTAGATTGTTTTAGTATATATGCTGAATCATCAGTTCAAGATGAAAAAGTTTTGCATGCTGCTGCTATTGCAGCTGAACTTTTAGATAATGATGAAGATGGTATTGTTGACGATTCTGCAATATTCCAGAGACTGCAAAACCAGAATGCTTTAATGCCAATTTTTACATCAGAATGGAGTTCCTGTTTAAATAATTTTGAAGAAAATTATAGTGGCAATGGTGTTTCTGCTATATTGTTTAGAAATGAAATCGATCCTAATCAGCCAGGGTATTGGGGTACAGATGCTTCTGTTGAAGAAATAATTCACACAATAAATCATGTAGGGCATGTAGAGCTGTATCCAGAAATATTTGGAATCCAGCCCAATTCATCAGCTATGTCTGATGCTATGGATATAGCAAGAGGTGGACAATTTCTTAATGTGCCTAATCAATATCCTGAATCCGCATGGTATCATTATGATGATTGGACATGCGATTATGAATGTATGGCTATTGAGTATCTTTATTGGTGTATTGTATCTTATATGGGGATATTGGATGATGTGCAAACATGTAATGGAATTGCAAATGAATGGGAGCCTTGTACTCCTGAATTATTTTCTCAGACAGATATTATAATGCATCAGATTGTTAGCAACCTTAATAATAACCTTCCTCAATTTGCACCTGATGGCAATTATTGCCCAAATAATTTTCTTGGTGATGTAAATGACGATGGAATTATTAACATCTTAGATGTAATAGGTGCAATAAATATGATATTTGACACAGCTTTAGTTAATGATAGTGCCGATATTAATGAAGACGGTATTATTAATGTTCTAGATATTATAGGTATCGTAAATATTATTTTAGGAAATGATTTAAATTAAATTTTGGTTTCATTTCAAGGTTATTTGAATTAAATTAATGTAGATTTTTATTAGGAGGGGGAAATGAAATATATAACTTATATTTTTTCAATATGTACTGTTGCAAGTTTTTTATTTTCATCATCAGTTACTGATGGTATGAAAGAAAAGTTGGCAATATATGATATCCAAAAAGCAGAACTTTTAAATCCAATAATAGATAGTTCTGAAGAACTAATCGAAAAGCAAAGATGGAATTCCTTAAGTCAAACACCAATTGCTAGAGATTGTGAAGAAGGTGAGTTTGAATGTTGGGATGGGTCATGTGTAGCTGATGAAGCTGATTGTCCTGACCAAGTAAGCTGTTCTGATGCAGGAGGAATTGACTCTTGGATATCTGATGGATATTGTGATAGTAGTAATAATAATGTGAATTGTGCATGGGATGGTGGAGATTGTTGCGGTTCAACATGTTTAACATCTACTTATGATTGCCAAGGTGGAACTTCAGGTTCTTCTTGGGCTGCTTGTTTAAGTGAGTGTCTTGATCCCAATGCAAATGATGATTGTTGTGTTGATGACACTTGTCCTTTTACATGTGAAGGTAATGGTTTGATAACATGTTGGGATGGTTCATGTGCAGAATCTGAAGATGATTGTCCAGAAGTGACATGTGCAGATACACCTTGTGGAACTTATGTAACATCTACATTTTATAATTATACATGTCCTGAAATAGAAGGTTTATATGGGTATGATTGTTCTGTATGTCAAGATGAGGGCTTATGTCCAACTACCTGTGAAGATGAAGGATTAGTTACATGTCCAAGCGGAGAGTGTGCAGCTAGTATTGAGGAATGTAATACATGTGAATATCCATTTGAAGCAGTTGAGGGTACAAATCAATCTGATGGATATGATGAATATTATACTTTTTCAGTTCCAGAGGCAGGTTTTTTAACATTGTCAACTGCAGGTGCAGGCATAGATACTAAATTAATTTTATATTCATCTTGTGATGATGTGAACCTTGATTATCCATACTATGCTGAAGGTGGATCGTATGTAGGGTATAATGATGATTGGAGTTCTAGCCAATTTGGTACTTGTCCAGATTGTACATATAGTTTAGAATCTTATATATATGTAGATGTTCCTGCAGGAGATTATATCATTGTATCATCAGATCAATATAACTCTTCTCATGTTCCTTTTGAATGGACTCTATCTTTTGAAGTGGGTATTGAAGGTTGTACAAATCCAACTGCAGATAATTATAACCCAGAAGCGAATATAGATGATGATAGTTGTGAATTTGCAGATGGAGTATATTTTATAAGCTGTGGCATTGATCCTGTTGGTTCTTATCAAAATGAAATATCTTGGGAATTAAAAAATGCTGAGACTGAAGATGTTGTGCTTTCAGGCGGAGCTCCTTATGAAGGTGCTATAGGTTTAGATCCAGGAAGATACTACTTGCGTGCTATGGATTCATATGGTGATGGTTGGCATGGTAATTTATGGGAAATTGTTGACTCTGAATCTAATTTGATTCTTAGTTTTACACTAGTAAATGATGATGTTGCTGATGATGGTAGTGAAGCAAATTCTGAGACATTTGTAGTTGAAAGTACAGGTTGTGGGTTACTTGGGGATGCAAATGGTGATGAAACATTGAATGTTGTAGATATAGTTGCGATTGTAAATGCAGTTCTAAGTGGAGAAAACTTAGAAGAAGTATCATTTTGTGGCGACTTTAATGAAGATGGAACATTAAATGTTGTAGATATAGTTGGAATCGTAAATACAATATTAGGTTCTTAAAATATCATATTGTATTAATTAATGTTAATAAAAAGCCTCTATTTTAAATAGAGGCTTTTTATTTTATTATCTATATAGGAAAAATCAAATGTTAAAATCGATTAATGTATTTGGAGAAAAATTAAAAACATGCTGTGAGAATCCTAAGACAGGTTTTTTTAGAGATGGATGTTGCAATACCTCAAGAGAAGATTACGGTATGCATACGGTATGTATTTTAGCAACGGAAGATTTTTTAACATTTAGTAAATCTGTAGGAAATGATTTATCTACCCCGAACCCTGCTTTTAATTTTAGAGGTTTGAAACCAGGAGACAAATGGTGTCTTTGTGCACTTCGGTGGAAGCAGGCTTTAGAAAATAATGTAGCCCCACCAGTCTTTTTAGATTCAACTCATTATAGAACTCTAGAAGTATTAGATTTATCAGATTTGCAGAAATATGCATTTAATTAATTATGAATGAATCTAATGTATCTTCAGCTCATTTTTGGGAACAATGTTATCAAGAAAATAATGTAGGTTGGGATTTAGGTGCACCAACTCCTATTTTTATGAATTGGTGTGACAATTTAGAACTATCAAGTAAAATTTGTATACCAGGTGCGGGCAATGGTTATGATCCATTATATTTTGCCTCTAAAGGGCATGATGTAACAGCTATTGATTTTGCAGAATCTCCTATATCTAGATTGGAAGAACAATCAAAAGATAAAAAGATTAATTTAACTGCATTGAAAAGTGACATTTTCAATTTAGAAGAATCATTATATGAGCAATTTGATTATATAGTTGAATATACATGCTATTGTGCGATACATCCCAGTATGCGAATGAAGTATATAGAAATAATGCATAGATTATTAAAAAAAGGGGGTGAGTTAGTTGCAATTTTACTACCTGTTAATAAGGATTTATCTGATGGCGGTCCTCCCTTTGGTATTGATTTAGAAGAAACATTAGAGTTGTTTAGTCATAAATTTTCAATAGTTGAATCTATTAAGCATCCTTTATCTATTGAGCCTCGATCTGATAATGAGCAATTTGTCAGGTTTCTAAAATAATTTATTACAACTTATTACAATTTTATTAGATATAAAAATATTCTAGATTTAATAATTTTAACCATGATTAAAAAAATTATTTATACACTTATTGCATTGTCATTTTCATTCTCCCAAATTGAAAGGGGAGGGGAACCTAAATTTTATGAAAATAGAATGGACAATATTGATTATATACTCGTAGATTCAAATTCTGAAATTGATAGGCAATTTCATCCAATGGTATTTCAATTTGGATATGAATATGAATTGTCTATTAATGTTTTAGAAGAATCACTTATTGTACAGAATGATTATGAGACTACATTCGTTTTAGGTATTGAATCAGTTGATGCCTATGGTATAGGTATTCATTTTAGTAATTTTAAATTAAGTCCTAATTCTAAACTTTTTTTCTATGATGACTCTAGAACTTTCAAGTTAGGTTCTTTTAATTCGGATAACAATAAGCCATCTAATATATTAACGACATCAATTATAAAAGGCGATAAAATAGTTGTAGAGCTTACAGTGCCTAATGATGAACTAGATTTAATTAATTTAGAAATAGCATCTATTATTCATGATTATTCAGATATTATGAATTATTTTGACACAGCCAATTCAAATAGAGATGATTGCAATACTAATGTAGTTTGTCCAGATGGAGATGAATGGCGTGATCAAATCAATGGAGTTATTAGAGTGACTATGGGTGGAGGACTATGTTCTGCATCAGTAGTTAATAATACCGCGAATGATAGAACTCCATATGTTTTATTTGCAGACCATTGTGTGAGTGGTAGTGCTGGCGGATATGTTTTTCATTTTAATTATCAAGCATCCACATGTACAGGTACGACAGGTCCTTTAAATCAAAGCATTAGTGGTTCTACTCTTTTAGCAAGTGAAGATATCAATTCTGGAGCAGATGTTGCATTATTAGAATTGACTTCAAATATTCCAGATTCATATGATCCTTTTTATGTAGGTTGGTCTCGTTCAAGCACGCCTCCTCAAGATGCTGTAGGCATACATCATCCAGGTGGAAGTACAAAAAGAATTTCATTTACCAATGACAATGTATCTGCAGGTGGATCTGGAAGTAATTATTGGGAATTTGAGTATAATAATGGAAGAGTTATTCCTGGCTCATCAGGCTCTCCTTTTTTTGATCAAAACAAAAGACAGGTTGGCATTGCTAGTTATATATATACAAATTATTGTGATCCATCTCCAGATTGCTATTGTGATCAACAATATAATCATGGATATGGAAGATTTGATAGAGGATGGGATTCTGGTTTTGGACAATATTTAGATCCAACAAATTCAGGTGTTACTGCAATTGATGGTATAGGAAATTCAGGAATCAATATTAGCCATTCAGAAATTTCAGATATGCCATATATAAATAGTACAATTACATTTTCTGCTGATGTTACATCGTATTCAGGAAGTATTGATGCTGTGCAACTAAACTATGATATTGGAAATGGTTGGGAAACCTTAGAGATGAATCAAAATTTTGGAGCTAATATATATGAAGCTGAGTTAACTGAGCTGTATGATGGGATGATAATTAAGTATTATATAATGGGAGTTGATTCAGAGGGGATTGTTGAGACATACCCTGTTAATGCTCCTACTAATTATGTAATTTTTATTTTAGGAGATTTGCCTGATTTCTACACTAATGATTTTGAAAATAGCATTGACGGATGGATTGTTGGTGACGAATTAGATGATGCATCTAGCGGCATATGGGAATTGGCGATGCCAGTAGCTACATTTAATGATGATAATGTTCAAGTTCAACCAGGTGTTAATGATTTGAATGAAGGCCAGTATTGCTTTATCACAGGTAATGGTTATGAAGAAGGTAACGGTGGCTTTGATGATGTTGATAATGGAAAAACAACATTATATAGTCCAACATTTGATTTGAGCGATTTAGATGAAGTTGTTTTATCTTATTGGAGGTGGTATACAAATGATGTTGGAGATAATGGAGATAGCGATAGGTGGGAAGTTAGCATGTCTAATAATAATGGTGCTTCTTGGTTAGCTTTAGAATATACTACATCTTCTTTGACAGATTTTTCTAAGCAAACATTTTTACTATCCGATTTTGCAGAACTCACATCAGAGGTCGTCTTTAAATTTGTAGCTGAAGATGTTTTTTATGATGGTAATGATGGCTCAGGAGGATCATTAGTAGAAGCTGCAATAGATAATTTTAAATTAGAATATGTTTCTGATAACATCATGGGAGACCTAAATGGTGATTTAGAGGTTAATGTTCTTGATGTTGTTGTTTTAATAAATATGATATTGGGAACAGAGCCTGAAAATTATTCTACGGGTGATTTAAATTCAGATAATCAAATTAATGTTCAAGATATAATATTGGTGGTCAATATAGTTATTGGTAATTAAGGTCAATTTTAACTGTGGTTAAAAGATTTTTTTTAATTACATCGTTTCTCTTTATAAATATACTTCCATTTGAAGATACAATATTTTTTATTTATAATTCTCAAAATCCCAATTTAAATCAGTTAATCAATATGAATGATGTTAAATTGAAGCAACATAAAGCTGTAAATTAGCATATGGGGTTTTCGTATAAAATAATATTAATATCATTATTATTTTTATATTCATGTGATGATTTCTTCTTGTCTGATAAAGATGAATGTGGTGTGATTGGTGGAGATAACTCATCATGTATGGATGAATGTGGAGTTGTGAATGGGAATGGTATTCCTGAAGGTTACTGTGATTGTGAAGGTAATGTATTAGGTTGCGATGGTCAATGTGGAAGTGGTCAAGAATATGATCTTTGTGGTGTTTGCAATGGGAATGCGGTTAGTCAATATAGCTGCGATTGCGATGACCCACAAGAGATTAGAGATTGTTTAGGTCAATGTGGGGGATTGGCAACTATTGACCAATGTGGTATTTGCAATGGTGATAATTCATTATGCACAGGTTGTATGATTAGTGGGTCTGATAATTTTTCTGCAAATAATATTATAGCAAATAATGAATTGTGTTTCGTTGATTATACTTCTAGCATACAAACTATATTTGATAATCATTGTACTCCATGCCATGGAGGTGGAGCTGTAAACTTAGAATCTTATTTTAATACTATAAATAGTGATATTATTCAAATAGGTGATAGTAGCAATAGTAGGTTGTGGCAAGTTATTGAAGGAGATAGCCCATCAATGCCACCTAGTGGGCCGTTGAATAATAGCGATGTCCGTAAAATTGCATTATGGATATATTTTGGAGCACAAGAGAGTAATTGAAATTAGTTTTATTATTTATATTATCATTTATTTTTTCTGAAAAGTCAGTTTCAGTTACTTATACTATGGTTGATTCATTACCATCTAATATGCCATTGTCTAAGAAGTTATTATGGGGTCAAAATGGAATTATTAGAAAATTAAATTTGGCACCAAATTCTCGTGTAAAAGAATTAGAGCTTCGAAGTCAAATGCTTCAAAC
>CEQN01024498.1_pt1 | contig 10273 bp, 9 predicted proteins | sample 427011 | NCBI WGS metagenome assembly CEQN01 (sample SAMEA2621277, study PRJEB7988) | marine metagenome | biome: marine biome (ENVO:00000447); feature: deep chlorophyll maximum layer (ENVO:xxxxxxxx); material: "saline water (ENVO:00002010), including plankton (ENVO:xxxxxxxx)" | depth 120 m
ATTTTGGACAATGGTTCGATATCTATTTTTAATTGGTGCCAGTAAGACAACTGCTTGCTCTAGTATCTCAATAGCAGTAAGTTCAATATTGTTTTTTAGAAAGCCTAAATGACCTAAGAGATCATTGCCGCCAATTGAAAGTACTTTATGTGTAGTAAGTTTGTTATTAACTTTATCTATTTGATATTCAATAACATCATTGGTTGTATGTCCGTCGACTGCTATTTGGTTAAAAACATACCCTGATTGTTCTTCAAGGTGCTCCTTAACACTAAGCTCTCCTGGGTTAACATAGATTTTATTGTCGATAACACTATCTCCCAATAAACTCACATACGCCATGTTTATACTTTTTCTTTCTCTTTATCAGGGACTGGTGCGGTTTCAGGTTCTGGTACTGGAACGGCCTCAATTATCCTTAGTGGTTTTCCTATTTCCATTTTTTATCCTTTCTCTCTTATTTGGGGAAAATTTTTATTTTTACTTAAAAGAGGAAACCATGTCTGAGGATCAAAGCCTTCTAGGGTTTTGTAGTTGTCTAAAAACAAGTTATATTTAAAACCAAATACTTCTGAAAAATCTGAATTAATAATTTCTTTATAGTCGATTTCGTTATTGATAATATTTAAATACAAAACTCCAAAAGCAAATATTTTTTCTTGGTATTTTCGAAAATTGTCTAAACCCCAAGCCCTATAGTGTCTATTTTGTCTCACTATTCTTGACAGATTTATATCCCTATTCTGTAATGTTCTAAGATGCTTTGGTTTGGTACGCTGATATGTTTGAGCCTCAGTGTCTGCTTCAAGGTATTTTTTTTCAAATTCAGTTAAAACTTCAAGGTCTGGAAAAGGTTGCTTCTTGAGAATTTTATTAGATATCATAACAGTATCTGCGATACCTCTCAATCTTTCATTTATGTACAAATCTTTTTCAAAATGTAAATAACTATGGCCGTACGGATATCTTCTGTACGCATCTCTTCTTTTAATTTCAGAATCTAGAGGATTCTTTTTATTAACATTTACTAATAAATCAAAATCACAACCATAAGCATTCATAATTCCTTTTAAAAAATTATTTAAAAAGTCAATCCAAACAATTGTTGAATTGATTGCTTCTGCACCATCTTTATCAATAAAATTGCCTAGCTGTTCGGACAAAGCATTGAGTTCAAAGAAGTTCACTAATAGGAAGAATTTTTTTGGTTCTATTTGTTCAGATCTGTAGCCTTTTTCACATTCAATAACTTTCCCTTTAAGTGAGACTTCACTTAATATTTTAAAATCAGTAACTTCAAGGGTCTTCAATAATGGGCTATGAAAATAAAGATTTGCAAAACTCATTTGTTGTTTTCTTGATGTTAGGCTTTGCAAAGAATTAATAACATTTCTATCAAACATTGAAACTATATCTTTTGTACTGTCGTGAGAAAATTGTTTACGTATATCAATAGCACCAAAATTTTTCACAGAATAGTATCCACAACTACAGTAAGGATCCGGAGCTATATGATTGTTGTAAACACAAATTGCTGGGGAGTGCCAAGGTTGATTACTGCTATGTAAACTCTGAGCAGTAAACCCAGGAGGTGGAGAAAAATTAAAATCATTCCAACCTTGAATTCTTCCGTTGCTTCGTGCAACAAAGCCTGATTCTACATTAAAATTCCAAGTTCTATAAGCTTTAATTTCTTGTGGAACTAATAGAGGTTGTATGAGTTTAGGATTACATTTTGTACATATTATTCCATGATGATTTCTTTTTAGTAAATGTACATCATTACATCTGCAATAGTTTACATTAAACACTAGTTTCTCCTTCCAACATGGCCTATATGAAACAAACCACAGAAACTACATTGGTACTCCTTAATCAATGAATGTGTTCTTTTACGTGCTCTTTTTGCCTTTTCTTCAGCAATTTGCTGAGTGTTATACTGCATTTTTCGTTTACAACTCCAACATTCACTACATAGACATCTTGAACCATTAAATACAGACCAACATACTGTTAGTCTGTTTGTTGAACGTGCTCTCTTCATCACAACCCTGTTTTCTAGTGATTTGTACCAATATTATATATATTTATGGTAATTATGACAAATAAAAATATATTTTTTTTGTAGTTTCTACTAATAATAAGATTATTTATACTTGTTATATGGGTGTGAGTGAAAGATTTCCAGTATCTCTAAATGCAGTAAATATTGTCTGTTTTAAGATTGATTGGAAAGAAAGAATGTTGAATGTTCTTCTGTTAAAGAGGAGCATCGTCCCACAAAAAAATAAATGGTCACTTCCTGGTGGTTTTGTCCAAGGTGATGAGACTTTAGAGGAAGCTGCAAGAAGAATTTTTGTTAATGAGACTGGTATTTCTCCAGCTTATCTAAGTCAGTTCAGGTCATATAGTGATACCAAAAGAGATAGGCGAATTATCAATACACGTTCGGGTCAGAAAGCAAGGGTTATAACTACTGCGTTTACAGCTATTTACACTAGTGATGAAGAACTCCAGCTTGATGAAGAAAGTGAAGATATTCAATGGTTCAAGATACCAAGAAAGTATCTAAATAGATATATACCAGAGGATATGGCATTCGATCATCATGATATGTTGCTTGAAGCCTCAAATAGGCTACGAATTTCCTTAGAATACAACGGTTTAGCTACCCGTTTTCTTTCAGAATATTTTACTTTGGGCCAAATTCAGGATATTTATGAGATTATTTGGGAAGTCGAGTTAGATCCCGCAAACTTTAGAGAGAAATTAACCAATGTTGAGGGTTGGATAAAAGAGTCAAAAACTGGGCCTAAAGATGCTGAGCCAAGAAGAGGAAAACCACCAACATGGTATAAAGAGCATGATATTCCACAGTTTGACAGGATGATTACCAATCCAAATGGTGCTGTTATAAGAGAAAAAGAGTCTGAATACCAAAAGAACATCGATAACTTAACTGGGGAAATTCCAATTGTAAAAAATGATTGATAAGCACCCGCTTTGTCCTGAAGATAATCCACTTGTTGTTCGAGTCTATAGGTAATTAACTAGGTAAAAACATATAGAAGTTTTTTTACTCTGGTAACGACTGTACACCAGTATTTAGGTACATCTTTTTTGCGTTTTATTTTAAATAAAACTATCTATTTTCTTTTTCTTTAAACCTTTTTATAACCTCAGTAAGATATGAAAAAAATAAAGAAGACTTTTCACTAGATTCGAATAATTTCATATTGATATACAAATTACTATCTAGATCGTTGTCGTTAAATATCATTCCTTCATCAAATATCTTTTTCAAATTAATACCAATATCTCTTATATTTTTGTTAAGTTTGAAGAACTTTACTTTTCTTAAATCTTTAAGCTCAAAAATCATATTGAAATTTGAGTTAATCGAGAATAAGTTTATGTTGCCTTTCGAAGCAGGTATTTTTATCTCTAATATGCCTTCTGAAATATTTAAAATGTTTTCAATTAATTGATTATTTTTTACAAATTCATCTAATTGTTTAAAAAATTCTTGTAGATTTTTTTCTGAGGACTGTATTAAATATTTTCTTAGTGATTTTGTAGTCCATTTTTTATCATTTTTTCTTGCTCTTCTTGGAAAATTATTTTCAATATAATTTTTTCTATAATCATCAGTCAGCTTCTGGGTGCTTGTTCCCTGACGGATATAAAAATCACCTTCATCAATTTCTTTGTTTTTTACAAAGACTGGAGCCTTGCTTGGTTCTACATCTACCTGTAAAAATGTTTGTCCGTTTTCATGATCGATATAATCAATAAAAATATACCCAAAAACTTTCTTACCTAAATTATCTGTAATTAAAGAACCTGAAACCCAGTTTTCATACCTTCCTCTAGCTTCAGCTAGTGTTTTTTTCCCGTTACTAGACATCTCCTCCCAGTCTCCTAGTAGTCCAATAACCTCTCCTGAGTCGGAAACCCCAACCCTTATTGTTCCTCCATACCCATTAAGCATTGCTGCTAAAACTTTTAAAAAAGATAGTTTTATTCCATCTTTCGTTTTATTTATGTGTTCATTTAATTCATTGTCATCTAATTCAAAAAGTTCTTTTATTTGTTCATTGGTTATGGGTTTGTTTGTTTCTGAATCGATAGGAACTCTAAGTGAGCTTTTAAACTCCACCTTAGAAGACTCTTCTTTAAATTTTTGAAACGTATTATTTTCAGAATTGCTGAATGGTGTGAGATCATAAGCTGGAATTCCTGTAACTTGTGAAGCATATTGAATTAGAAATTGAGAATGTTTTTGTTCAATATCTTGAGCTTTAGGAGCTAAATTATTAGCAACCATTTCAACGATTTGATTAATTTGTTTTGTTTCAAGTTCACTGGTGGGCCTGTCTTTATCTTGAAAATTATTTACCTCTAGACCGCTTGTATTCAAGTGAATAATAGATGTGTTTGAACTAAAAAGCCTTAACTCGTCATCTAAAGTTGAAAAATTAACAACTATTGATTCAGGAAAGTTTCTGGATAATTGGTTAAATACTTCTAAAAAATTTCTAAGAAGTAAAACTTTTTCAGATTTGTTGAAATTACTATCAAGAAATTTTACAAAGTTTATTAAATTTTTTTCATCATGTTCTCTAAATGCGTCCACCTGAATTTCAGTCTTTCCACACTGATGAAAGTGTCGATGGAATAGCTGGGATCTTAAACTTTTTAGTAATTTCATCAGCTAATACTTCAGCATTTGTTGAGTTCCTAAATGAATCAGTTATTACATACTTTGGGTTAACAGACTCAACATAGTCGGAAATTTCATCACCACTTGCGTGATTAGTTAATGCAATTACGACATTTTGATAATCGTTATCAACAACTCTGTCTGGACTGGAGTTTTGTGAACGAAAGTTTGTAATTGTAATATTTAGTCCTGTTAATGATTCATTCTGTTTTTTGTGAAATTCTTTTAAATGAACTACATTTTTTAATTCATATTTATCTTCTTCTTGTTTGAAATTTATTGGAGTTGAAGATTTAAACTTTGCAATAATTTCAGTCTTCTTAATAATGTCATCGGAAGCTACAAAATTAATTTCAGTATCAATGTTTTCAATTATTTTTTCAACTATTTCCTGCATGACTCCATATCTTGCATAAATATAAATGGGTTGTGTCGCAAGATTAGATGAAATTAAAGTTAAAATTTTCGAAATGGCGTCTTTTCTCTCCCATTCTTTATTTTCATCAGTCTTTATTCTTGAATATGTTGCATCTAGTACTAACACGTCTGCATTAGGTATAACCTCTAACGGCCAGCCAATATCCCCAGAATATAAAACCGATAGACCAGTATCGTGATTTTTTATAAAAACTTGTGAGGAACCTACCATATGGTTGGCATCAAATAACGTAATTTCAGCATCTTCAATAGTTCTACCTTGTAAAAATCTATCTTGAATAAGATCTTTAGATAATATTTTTTCCGAATTAGATAAGGTGTGAATGTTTGAGTTTATATTTACGTGAGGATATTCTAAGCTCAAAATAGCTAATGTTGGTTTAGAAGTAACTAATGCTCTCCCAGGCCTAATATTTTTTATCCATTTGTCGGTATGGTCTTTATGTGCATGGGTTTGAATACGAATTCTTGCTTTACTAGTTTTATCATTACCATCCGCTATAAAGCTTTTACCAAGCCTCACAGTGCCATAGTTTGTAACACCTATATTTTCGGGAAATACTATCTTGCTCATAGCAATTTACCTAATTGTTTCGTTATTGACTCTTCAAAGCCATTGGCAACAATTTTTATATATATATCAGAGTTGCCTTCTGGTACTAAAGAAAGGTAAAACTTTTCTGTCCCTAAAGTAAACTTTAATTTATTTTTTTTATAAACTTTAACATCCTTAAGGGCAGCCTCTAACAAATCATCTCTTTCATCTGGATTTAAATCTTTAAGTTTTTCTATTAAAGGAGGGTCTAAAATTTTTCCAATTATAAGTTCTTCTGCAATTTCGCCTCCTCTTCTACTTATAATTTCATCAAAACAATCTTCTACAGAACCAAACCCTCTTTGAAATAATTGAGCCATTAATCTAATTTCGTCTCTACGTACATTTCTGTTTAAAGCTTTTTGATATAATTTTTTTTGACCTTCTTCTCCGAATCGTGAGTAATGCCATACTGCTGAATAGCCAAGCTTCATTCTATCCGATTCTGTTAGACCCCATGAGACTAACTCTTTTACTTCTGGTATAAGCGCTTTCATTCTTGTGTAGTAATTTGTTATGTTAGATTTGTCAATATCAATTAGCTCGCAGATTTCATTGTTTTTTAATCCAGATTCTTTGAGTTTATGAATCTGTTCCATAACTTGAATTGGACTGAGAGGTCTTTCGTAATTTTTTATACCCTTCGTTGGGTTAACAGACAATCTCAAATCTGTTAGTTCTTTTTTTGATAGATTATGTTCTACCATTTTTATTATAAATACTTGTCAGCTTCTAATTTTTCAATAGTAACTTTGTGTACATATTCATTTTCTTCTATCTCATCATCCTCTGCTGCTTGAGCTAGACCTGTATACTCGTGTTTCAAAAAAGTAACAGGTAAGTTTGTTGCTGACATAGCGCTTCTAGCCTGCTTTATAGCTTCTGCTTCTGATATTGATGGAGAATCTTGTAATACTTTCACAACTTTTCTTCTAAGCTCATCATCAAATGTCTCTATAGCTTTAAGCATTCCTATTGTTTTTTTAACATCAATTACGCCGTCTACTGTACATTTTCTTTGTATGTCAAGAGCAACTTTTGGTTTTATTTTGTATTTATCAGCTGTGTCTTCTATCTCTTTAACTAGCTCTTCTTTCCATAAAACCTCACTAACAATCCTAAGAGGGATTCCCAATTTTTCTTTTATGACATTCCTGCTTAATCCGTAATCAAAGTGCAGGTCTTTTATTGTATCTGCAATATCAGCTGTCGAAGTTGGTACCCTTCCTTCGTTTTCTTGTAAAGATATAGCTTGGCCAATTACAACAGGAACTTCTGCATTAATAATCTCAGCATTAATTGTTTTCCAACCTAAATTTTTTGCTGCTGTTAGTCTTCTTTGGCCATAAATAATATCGTATTTGAATGGAAGTTCAGGGTCAGCCTTACATATAAGAATAGGTTGAAAGTTCCTACCAGCGACAGTTAGCATCTCTTCCATTTCGTCTATTTTTTCATCAACGTTGCTGAATCTAACTTGATAAGAATTTATTCCTATATCAGAAATTTTTACATCCTCTTTTGGACCGGTTTTTGATAGCCATTTATTAATATCTAGATCTAATTTATCTGCCATTTTCTTCTCCAATCATAAACAGTAAGTCTTTTTCACTAAATTTATTTGTTTTTGGTGTTACGTCTTCCACTATCTTATTAAAAATTTCTTGTTTGTTCAAAAGTAAATCCTCAATTCTTTCCTCAATAGTGTCAACGGTTATAAATTTAATAACATGTAGTGAGCCTTTTCTTCCAAATCTATCTGCTCTACCAACTGCTTGATGCTCTACAGCAGGGTTCCACCACCTATCAAACAGTATCAAGGTTGATGCTTCTTGAAGATTTAGACCAACTCCTCCAGCTTTTAATGAGATAAGAAGAACTTCGCTATTTTTTGAATCTTTAAAATTTTTAATTATCTTGTCTCGTTCTGTTTGTGATAAACCGCCATGGTAGATATTTACTTCATGGCTGAAAAGATTTGATTTTAGATACTCTAATGTCTCTACATATTGAGAGAATATGATTACCTTCTCATCTAAAAGTAATTTCTCTTCTAAAATATCTTTAACATAATCCAGTTTTGAAGATTTTTCAGTTATGGGATCGAAGTTAACTATTTTTTTTAATTCTGTAATTAAAGCAAGAATTCCTGATATCCTCTCTTTTTTTTCTAATTCTTTAATATATTTAAAACGCTCAATTCGAGTATTTTCATATGTGATCCATTGCTCATCATTTAATCTGATTCTTATATCTTGTTCAATTACATCTGGTAAATCTTTTAAAACATCTCTTTTTCTTCTTCTAATTGTGTAGGGATCTATTTTTCTTTTTACATCTTTTGGAAAATCGTATTTACTTATAGTTTTAGGATTTACAAATCCAAATATTGAAGCAATATCTTCAATACTATTTTCAAGAGGTGTGCCTGTTAGTGCCCAAGAATATTTTCTTGGAATTTTTTTTATAGCTTTTGATATAATCGCTGAATCATTTTTAATTCTTTGAGCTTCATCCAAAATAACTAAGTCGTAAAAATTATTACTTATTAATATTTCAATATCATTCCTTACAGATTCGTACGAAACAATTTGAACAGGCGTTTGCATATTATAAATTACTTTTCTTTTGTTTTGTTTTCCAGTTACCACTCTCGGTTTAAGAACTCCACCCCAAATTTTAAATTCATGCATCCAGTTACTCAAAAGTGAAACCGGAACAACTATTAAGCAGTTGCTTATTTCTTTAGTCATTATTAAGTGTCTTATGGCAATTATTGCCTGAATTGTTTTACCCAATCCCATCTCATCAGCTAACAACGCATTTTTTTGATTATACAAAAATTTAATACCATCTTGCTGATAATCTCTTAAAGGAAAAGGGGTTTTGATAGCTTTAAAGTTATTTTCCACATTCTATTTTAAGCTTTTATATTTATCTTTTAAAATAGTTTTAAAATGAATAAATCAAATGACGTTTTGATTGGAGTTTTGTCATCATTTGACACTATTTCTCATTCAGGTGAAATTGAAATAGTAGACTCTGGTGAAGTCGTCTACATTTCGAAGAAATACAATTTAATTAATCCAATCTTTTTTGAACTTGTAGGTGAACTTGAATTTCAATTTACATATATAGAGTTTGCAAATAAAAATTATTTTAAGACTCATTTAATAAACAATTTAAATCAGAAAGATTTAAAAAAGGCAATCTTAACAAATTTTATAGCAAGGAAGCAAAGCAACTCAGTAACCATTCAGGAACTAGTAGAACAAATAGGACTTGCTAGGGATGGAACAAGAGCATTGTTCGAAGAACTACAACAAGAAAAAGTTTTGAATTACAGAATTGTTGGCCAGGGTGAAATAATAGTTGATTTACTTTCAAGCAAGAGAAAGAGCCTAGAGAAAAAAGTTAAAAATTTTTCAATTGAAGAACTCTATATGCTTTCTGAAAAATTACCAGATTTGCAAAGAATTGAATTTCAAAAATCTATGGACATTGACAATATAAGACTTAAGTTTCTTAATGCTAGTTGGGAAGAAATCATAGATATAATCAATCTACGCCTTGGAGTTAACCGGGAACGATATTCCGAAGATCTTAAAGATTTTAATTTGAATAATCAGAATGTAAAAGGCTTTAATAGTCAGTCCAGTGATGATATTGAAAGAGATGAAAATCTTTTAAATTTTGGAATTGCTGAAACGAATGCAGAGAGAGATTTCAGATTGAAAAAGCAGAGAAAAGAACGAGAAGCAAAAGAAAAAGCTATTGAGAATGAAAAGAAAAAGAACCAATCTGAAACTGGTTATCTAGAAACTAACTTAGAGCGTACAAAAAGAGAACAGAAAGAAAAAATATTAAAAGAAAGAAAGATTGCAGAAGAACTTCAAGAAAAAAAATTGCTTGAGGAAAGAAAGGTAAATTTTGATGAAACTGGAATATATGAATCAAATAATGAGCGAATTCATAGAGAAAATTTATCAGAATCTATAGAAGTTGATGTTGACTTGTTAAACAAAAGAAGAAAATACGGTGATAAAAAAAGGCAGTTTGTAAAAAATTTGAATGTTGGAGATGCATTAGAAGCAGAAATTATGTATGTAACAGATAAAGTTTACTGGGTTGAAGTAGACGGAATTAAAGCAATGATGCCCAAAGCAGTTGTCAGTTCTCATTTGGGAAACTTTAAAAAAGGAGAAATTGTTCCTGTTGAGGTAATAAATCTGGATTTAAAAAGATTACATATAACACTTAAACCAATTAGAAGAAATAAACAAAAAATACCAACAACAAAAAAAACCGTAAGAATTACACCTACAAATTTAGCTGAGGAACTGGGGATTAATCCTAAAAGTCTTAGAGCTTGGTTGAGAAACAATTATACAAGACCCCTAGAAGCCAAAAACTCAAGGTGGTACCTAACCGACAAACAAGTCAAAGCGGCCAAACAACACTTTACAAAAACTAAACCTGCTGTGAAGAAACCTGCTGTGAAGAAACCTGCTGTGAAG
>CEQN01058054.1_pt1 | contig 10225 bp, 10 predicted proteins | sample 427011 | NCBI WGS metagenome assembly CEQN01 (sample SAMEA2621277, study PRJEB7988) | marine metagenome | biome: marine biome (ENVO:00000447); feature: deep chlorophyll maximum layer (ENVO:xxxxxxxx); material: "saline water (ENVO:00002010), including plankton (ENVO:xxxxxxxx)" | depth 120 m
AATTGTTGTAACTGCAGCGACTCCAATAAGCATGTAGCCAGCATGAGCAATCGTACTGTACCCCAATAATCGTTTTATCGAATTTTGCTGGATAGCAATAAAATTCCCTACAGTCATAGTGATGGCTGATAGTGACGCAAACATGATCGACCAATCTAAGGTTACGTTACCAAAAGCTATGTAAAAGATGCGAAGGATGACTGCAAAGGCGGCAGCTTTACTTGCGATGGACAAAAATGCACCAATAGGTAGCGGTGCACCTTCGTAAACGTCTGGAGTCCACATGTGGAAAGGAACGATGGAAAGCTTGAACCCAAAACCTGCCGTAATGAGTACTATCGCTGTTGCGATACCTACATTTGAAGCCATAGATGTCGAATCGATAATAACCTGAGCTATTGTAGGTTCGGTAATACTTATTATTCGCATTGTTCCTGTAAGCCCATAAAGAAACGCAAATCCGTAAATTAATATCGCGGAAGATATAGCTGAGAGAACAAGAAACTTAAGGGCAGCTTCTAGCGATTTACTAGATTTTCCGAATGCTATGAGTGCGACAATTGGTAATGAGGCAAGTTCTAGCGATAAATAAATAGTGATTAAATCGGCAGAACTCCCTAATAACATTAGTCCCGCAGATGATAATAAGAGTAATGCAGTGAATTCAGATTGATTTTCGCGGAATTGCTTTGCGTAGCTGGAATTTGTGACAGATTGTTTTGAGTAATCAGAGCATGAAATTAGTACTAGTCCTAAGACGACAAGAATGATTAGTTTGAAGAATAGAGCAAAATGGTCTGTAAGCAAGGAGCTCTGGAAAGCAAAATAGGCACCATTGCCACTAACTTCATTCCAGAGGAATAAGGTAGCACATATTGGGAAAAATAATCCTAAAATCCCTAGCGCTTGGCCTAAAGCTTTCTTAGGGAAAATTAGATCAATGAATAAGACGCTGCTAGCTAACAGAACAAGCGCAAGCTCGGGCAAGATGGCAATTAAATCAGTACTTTCGATACCCATTAAAAGGTAAACCTTTCAAAAATAGGATTGATTCCAGACTCAAAGACCTCTGTGATAATAGCCGGGTATATACCTATTACAAATATGGGTAATATTAAAATTGCCATCGCCGCAATATCAACAGGCGTTGCATCCTTTAGTGAGTTCCATTTTTCAGTGATTGGGCCAAAAAAAATACGCTGTGCGGTCCACAGAATATACCCTGCAGCAAGCACGACTCCTGTAACTGTGAGAATGGTCGCTAACTGGTACGCGGGGAACGTTCCTATGAAGACGAGTACTTCGGCAACAAACCCACTCGTCATTGGTAATCCAAGTGAAGCAAGCCCCGCTATCATGAAGCCGACCGTAATTAAAGGTACCCGCTTAGCTATACCACTCATATCAGAAATGTTTCGGGTATGAGTTCGCTCGTATATCAACCCCACTACAACAAACAAGAGACCAGTTATAGTTCCATGAGTAAATAACTGAAGTGCCGCACCATTTAAACCTGCTGCATTTAAATTCCCTGGTACAGCACTAACTGAGGCTAGTCCCAAAACTACGAAGCCCATATGGCTGACACTACTGTATGCAACGAGACGTTTAAGATCATTTTGACGCATTACGATGAATGCACCGTACAGGACATTAATGACTGCTAACGTCGCCAAAACAGGGGCAAAAGAAACTAATTCTGAAGGAAATAACCCTGCATTGATTCTTAATAAACCGTAACCTCCCATTTTAAGCAGTACCCCCGCGAGCATCACACTTACTGCAGTAGGAGCATCTGTGTGTGCATCAGGAAGCCAGGTATGAAGGGGGAAGATAGGTAATTTGACCGCGAAAGCAACTAAAAAGCCCATAAACACAAAGGATGATGGTACGAGCAGATTAACCAAATTTTTTTCTGCTAGAACTGTAATATCGAAAGTACGCTCCAATTCAGGATAAGAAAAATACAATACGAGGATTGATGCGAACATAAATGCTGAGCCCAGAAAGGTGAAGATAAGGAATTTCATTGCAGAGTATTCCCGTCGCCCGGTACCCCAGCTAGAGATTAGGAAGAACATAGGAATGAGTTCAAGTTCCCAGAAAACAAAAAATAAAATTAAATCTAGTGAAACAAAAACTCCCATCACTGCACTTTGGAGCAGCAATAGCCACATAAAGTAAGTGTGGATTTTTTCAGAAATATGCCATGAGATTAGAACCGCAGATAATCCTAAAATCCCATTCAGCAGTATGAGAGGCGCGCTGAGCCCATCAATGCCTACGAGGTATTCGATATTGAAGGCTTCAATCCAAGTTGCTCGTTGAACGAATTGGTAACCACCTTGCGCTGTGTCATAGCTAAAGTAAATAATCAGTGTGAGCAGTAATGTAACGAGTGCAGTAAGTAAAGCGATGAATCTCGTAGTACGAGCATCCCCACGGAGCAATACCAAGAGGATTGCACCTAAAGCTGGGGTGAATGTAATTAGAGTGAGCATACTTTTACTGCAACTGGAAGAATAGCAAGATAACTACTACTCCTAGCGAAACTCCTAATCCATAAACTTGAGCCTGTCCAGTTTGAAGCTGCGCAATGGCTTTTCCGCTATTGCGCCCCAACCATCCGAGGCAATTAACACTGCCATCTACGATCCATTTGTCCATTAGATGTGAGAAATTGAATAGGCCTTTGTATAGAACTCTCTTTACGATCAGGCCTTCATAAAGGTGATCTAGATAAAACCGGTTCGATAATATTTTTTGGGAGAATACTCCAAGTATAGTCGGATTTGTTAGTTCAGAAATCCCTTTGCGATAAAGATTAATTGCGTACGTAATACCTGCTAAAGCTGTAAATGTGGATATAGATGCAATCAATATGTTGAAAGCAGGTGCTTTTTCGTGAAGGAAATGTGAAAACCAATGGGCTTCAATAAATCCAAGATCCATTATCGAATTAGCTACTAGACCCGAAAAAATTGCTAAGATAGCCAAAATACCCATAGGGAAAGTCATTACTTTGGGAGATTCGTGTTTGTGGGTGTGGAGGTCAGATTCCTCAGGGATACGTTCCTCTAACGGCACTGAATCGACGCCTCCTCGGAAATCTCCGTGAAAAGTTAAGAGCATTAGGCGCGTGATGTAAAAGGCGGTTAAAAACGCTGCTGCCAGCGCCAAGAAAAAAACAATTTTGCCTACGGAGTCAGTATTGGAGAACGCGGAAGATAGGACTTCGTCTTTAGACCAAAAACCGGCGAGAGGGAAAATTCCTGCAAGGCTCAGGCTTGCGATTAGAGTAGTTACGTACGTTACCGGCATCCACTTTCGAATACCACCCATATAACGCATATCAAACGTGTGGACGGAATGATGAACAGAGCCAGCACCTAAGAAGAGCAGACACTTAAAGAAGGCATGATTGAAAAGATGGAACATTGCGACACCTGGCGCACCAACTCCTATTGCTAAGAACATATAGCCAAGTTGACTCACAGTAGAAAAAGCCAATACTCGTTTTATATCGTTAGCAACTAATCCCATTAATGCAGCAAATATTGCCGTAAATCCACCAATAAGAGCTACTGTATTCATAGCTGTAGTACTTACTGCAAATAAATCAAATAATCGAGCGACGAGAAATACTCCTGCAGCAACCATGGTTGCTGCGTGAATTAAGGAGCTAACTGGAGTGGGGCCTTCCATAGCGTCGGGTAGCCATGTGTGCAATGGAAATTGAGCAGATTTTCCGATTGCTCCAGCGAACAGACCTAGTGCAACCCAAGTCGCTACTCCAGGTCCTAAGAGAGGGGCCATTTCACTGATGGCAGGAATTTCAAGCGGATTTAGGCCACGTTCAATAAATTCGAAACGGTTAAAGAAGAGATAGAGGATACCGATCATAAAACCGAAATCACCAATCCGAGTAACAATAAATGCTTTTTTTGCAGCAGCAGCAGCAGCAGGTCTGTGGTACCAGAAGCCGATTAATAGGTATGAGAACAATCCAACAAGCTCCCAAAAGACAAACATTTGCAATAGATTGTAGGCAAGCACTAGGCCTAACATTGACGAGGTAAATAATGAGAGGTAGGCAAAATACCGTGGGTAATCCGACCATGGTGATTCCAGAGAATCGACATCTTTTCGCATATACCCCAATGAGTATATTTGAACAAGTATACTTACTCCTGAGACTATTGCTGTCATGATCGCTGATAAAGGATCAAGCAATATTCCAACAGTCATTTCAAAAGATGTGCTGCTCCCTTTTTCTCCAATGGTGAACCACGTATGAGCGGAAAAGTTAGGATTCGAATGCTCTAAAATTGAGTAGATGGCAATGAGGCTTAATATAAATGCAACTGCTACTCCAAATATCCCCACGTAACCTGAGAATTTCCAAAGTTTTGAGTTCCAAGGCCGGATTAAGAAAATGATCGATAGCCCCGCCATTAGCGGAGCACCAATTATCAGCCATGATAACGTTTCAGATATCATCTAAAGCTTCCTCAAAATTTCATCTGCTACGTGTTCGCGTCCTCTAGGAACCATTACTCGGAAGGATGAAAATTCTCTATGGTCGGTAATATCAGTTTGTGGAAGAAGCCGTACGGGGAGGCCTTCGCCTTCTAAGATTTCTTTCCATGCTTCGGCGATCATCAAATTTGGTGCTTTTTTGTAATCCACCCACATTGGTCAGCCTCGCATAAAATTAAGATTGGTAATTTGAGAAGTATTTTGCCTGCGTGCAATTGCAATGATTAAGGCTAATCCGAGTGCAACTTCGGCAGCTGCAACGACAATTACAAATATCGCTAACGTTTGGCCTCCAAGGAGCAATTGCTCAGGATTGGCAGATGATGCGGGGAATCTATAGGAAGCGGGTACTGTGTAGCGGGAAAAAGCGACTAAGGCCAAATTAGCTGCATTAAACATAATCTCGGCTGACATAAGAATAGAAATAATATGCTTCCTTGAGAGCGCTCCGTAAAGTCCGATGCAGAAAAGAATTGCGGATATGATTAACAATCGTTCTAACATCAGTCTTCTCTCACCAATGACAATGCACCTACGACCACAGCTAGTAATAAAACTCCAGCTATTTCAAAAGCGAGAACAAACTCGTTGAGCAGAAGATGTCCGAGGTAAGCCGGAGAGTTTACAAAAACATCGATCATCGGCTCAGGCAGTGTGCTTGGTAAAACTTTCCATTGGGCCTGAATAATACTATAGGTTAAAACACCAAGGATTGAGATTGCGGACAATAATGCAAGTAATTGTATTTTGTTACTTTGGTTCCCTTGGTCTACATCTGTGGTCATCATTATTGCGAAAATAATTAAAACTGTAATACCACCACCGTAAATTAAGACCTGTACAATTGCTAAAAACTCCGCATTGAGGATTGCAAAAATACCTGCAACTCCTACAAAACTTACAAGCAACATTAATGCAGATCTAAAGATGCTTTTCAAGTGAATGACCAGAACTGCAGAAACGATACTTAATGTTGCAAGTACCCAGAAAACAATTTCAGAAAAGATATTGTCTAGAGCCAAATTAATTATCTTCTCCTTCGTAAGTTCCTTTAGAGCTTGCCCTGTGATCCATTTCATCAGAAATTTGCCCTGGCCTCTTGGGATGCCAGAAAAATGGCTCTCTTCCAACTTTGTCCCACTCGAGAGAGCCTTCTTCGTAAGGGTTAAATTCATTGCGTTCAAGCTGAGGTCTATACCATGTGCTCGGGTGCTTGGCTCTTTCTTTTAAAGTATTGATATCGATTACTAGCTCTTGACGAGTGAGCTTGGCAGCTTCAAAACCTGTCCCCATGTGCAAAGCATCATAAGGGCATGCTTCAACGCAAAGGCCGCAGTACATGCATCGTGCTTGATCTATATCAAACACCTCTACTTTGTAACTTCCACCGTCTTGTTCATTTCCACCATCAGGGTCAGTTACTATTCGGATAATTCCTAACGGGCAATATTTGGCACAGCTTGCACAGCCAGTGCAGCGTTGTTCATACCAGCTGAATTCTTGGCCTCTAAAGCGAGAATGCTGTGGGATTTTTTTCTCAGGATATTGAATGGTAAAAGGAGTTCTGACTAAATTCCTTAGAGTTACTCCGAGGCCTTTAATTATTCCAATTCCATACATTTAATTATGCTCCTGTAGGGCCCCATTAGAAGGACCTGTTTGCAACGAAACAAACTTACTCCATATTAATGCTGCTGGAATTGTAACTCCCCAGTTGATCAGCGACATAATTAGCAGTTCGCTAGTACCTCGATTTGGCCAGGCAATTACTTCAATTGCTAGAAGTAATACATTTAACAGGCTTAATGGAAATAAATATTTCCATGCTACAGAGAGAATCTGGTCGAGTCGGTACCTTGGAAGTGTGGCGCGTACCCATATTGCCACGAAAACAAACATCCCTATCTTTATGAGGAACCACAAATAGGAAGGCAGTATTGCCCATTGCCAGCCTTGGAGGAAAAGCACGGCAAAAATTGCCCCAGCCACCACAGTATTGGTGAATTCTGCAAGCATAAATATGCCATATTTCATACCACTATACTCAGTCATATAACCGGAAACTAACTCAGATTCGGCTTCAGTAACATCGAAAGGCGCACGGTTTAATTCTGCCGAGATTGCAGTTAAGAATATGAAAGCACCTAGGGGAGTTACCAATAAGAATGGGATTGATTGCGCTTCGACAATATCAATTGTAGACATTGATTGAGCTAAGACGGTAATGCCCAAAAGAGACATAACTAGAGGCACTTCATAGCTTACAAGCATTGCCACAGCTCTCATGCTGCCAAAAAGGGAGAAGGTGTTATTAGAGGAATAGCCTGCCATCATTACTGCAATAGTCGAAATACCGCTCACAGCAGCTATGTACAGAACTGCTACGTTAATATCAACAAGCCAGGAATTTTCGCCGAATGGAATTACTGCCAATACTAGAAGAGTGGGAGCCAGCATGAGTACCGGTGCAATAGTAAATACAACTTTATCTACTCCTCTTGCCATGATGTCTTCTTTGGTAAGGAGCTTTACTGCATCCGCAATCGGTTGCAATATACCAAAAGGCCCTGCTCGATTTGGCCCTAATCTTCCTTGGAATCGTCCAAGCAATCTTCGCTCAAACCAAGTATATAAAGTTCCCAGAAGCAAGGTTGTGTTGGTTATAAGCAGAATGATTGAAAACCCAGCAATAAAATAGGCTAGCCATGACCAATCCTCACCCAGAAGCCCTAAAACGGAAGAATAGATACTGCTATAGATTGAATTATTAGCGAGAGTCTCACCCATTATCGATCAACCTCACCCATATTGAAATCAAGGCTACCTAATGTCACTATGGCATCAGCTAATTTCCACCCTACAAGCATTTCTCTGAACAAAGTGAGACTCATAAATGATGGTGCTCTAACGTGGCAGCGGTAGGGGGCGATACTCCCGTCACTGACTAGATAAAATCCTAATTCTCCCTTTGGTGCTTCTATAGGAACGTATGATTCACCGGGTTCTGGCCTGAATAACATTGCAGGAGTTGATCGGACAGGACCAGGTTCAATTTGCTTGTAGCATTGTTCAATTATTGAAATGGATTGCCTTACTTCAAGCATACGAACCCAAAAACGATCGTAATTATCTCCTGATTTTGTGGTGGGAATTTCGAAATTCACACGATCATAAGCATCATAAGGTAGCTCTTTACGCCAATCCCAGCCGATTCCAGATGCTCGAAGTATGGGGCCAGTGAAGGATGCATTGAGTGCGTCTTCGCTACTAAGAACTGCCACGCCTCTGGTTCTGGAAATTACAATTTCACTATCAAAAACTAAGGATTGCATTTCATCAGCATATGCGGGCATTTCATCTAGGAATTTTCGTAACGCCGTCCAAAACTCATCTGGCGTATCTTGGAATACTCCTCCTATGCGCATATACGAGAGAGTAATTCTAGCGCCACACAGCATTTCAAACATTTCAAGGATTCGCTCGCGTTCCCTAAATGCATACATCAGAGCAGTTCCACCAAATACTCCAAGTTCTGCAAGGAAAAACCCCACTCCAATTAGATGGCTTGCAATTCTTTGTAATTCTGCTGTAATGACCCGAAGGTACTTGCCTCTATCTGGGACAGCTATGCCTAGCAATTGCTCGCAAGAAAGAACATAGGCTTGGTTATTGGTCATTGAGGAAACGTAATCTAGGCGGTCGGTTAACGTAATAACTTGAGTATATTGACGCTCTTCGGCAAGTTTTTCAGTTCCTCTATGCAGGTAGCCAATAACGGGTTCAGCATCAAGTATGTTTTCACCGTCAAATGTGAGCTTCATCCTAAAAACCCCGTGCGTACTGGGGTGATGTGGACCGACATTTACTACTACCGGTTCAGTGGGGATTGTCATTAATTACCCTCCATGAGGCCACGTATAGGGTAATGGCGGTTCTAAATAATCGCGTCGCAAGGCATGACCTTGGAATCCTTCCCATGTCAGAATCCGAGAAAGATTTGGATGGCCATCGAAAGAAATTCCGAGGAGATCCCAGACCTCTCTTTCCTGTAAAATTGCACCTTTCCAGATTGTATGCACGCTGGGAACAGAAAGATTGTCTCTCCCATATACCCGAGTTTTCAAAATCGCCATTTTCTTATGGCTTAGGGAAGTAAGGTGGTAGACAACATCAAAAAATTCGATGTAATCAACAGCGGTCAGGGAATTCAAAAGACCATAATCTTGGCCAGGATCTTCTTTAAGGTATGTACAAATTTCTACGATTGATTCTGGCTTGACCCATACCCCGCTACTATCAGACAGTGTAATGGAATTAGGGAAAGCAGATTCAATAGAGTCCCCTAATTGTTGTATTGCTATTTGTACACTCATGAACGGTGCACACCTGCGGCATGACTACGTATACTGTATTTCTTTATTTTGTCATGCAATTGCATGATCCCGTAAAGTAGAGCATCGGGTCTTGGTGGGCATCCCGGTACGTATACATCAACAGGAACAATGTGATTCACGCCTGGGACTACACTATAGCCTTGATAGTATGGACCACCGCTCGTAGCGCAAACTCCCATCGCAATTACCCATTTTGGTTCAGCCATCTGATCATAGATTCTTCGAACAGCTGGTGCCATTTTCCAAGTCAGTGTGCCTGAAACAATTAGTAGATCTGCTTGGCGAGGCGTTGCTCGCATTGCTTCCATTCCGAATCGAGATATATCAAAACGAGACATCGCTGAGGCAATCATCTCAAAAACGCAACATGCTAGACCAAATGCAGCGGGCCATGTGGCAGATCTCCTACTCCAGTTAAGTAATGCATCGATAGAGGTGACTGCAATATTACCTTGCAAATTTTCAGGTACGTAAATAGAAGGGTCAGGAAAAGCTTCTTGAGCGCTCCATTTTAATTGCTCAATAGATTCACCTTCAATACGCTCGGTATCCCAACCTTCAATGGACGGAGGTCGAGGCTGACCGTAAGGTGATACAAGTTCGTTGCTAGTTGGCTGAAATGGGTTAACCATGCCTAAAATAGATTCCTACTGCACCGGGTAATGACCAATTTGATCCTATCTCAAAGCACTCGAAGCATAGCATATGCCTAGATTAAGTGAAATGTAGCACAATCTTTTTTTACTCTGTTAACCTTCTCTCGGAGAACTTTAATGAGCCGAGAAAAAAAACTTCAAGAAATTGCGACAATTTCCCTTGCCGAATTCTCAAAAAAACATGAATTGCGTGAGCAGGCGATCAAGGTTTCACGCGAAATTATAAGAAACTCTGCAAATGCCATAAGAGCGATACACCGAAATGATCTGATCAGCGCAAAATCTTTGATTGAATCAGCTAGAAATCAAGTAGCAGATACAAAAACGATACTTGAGGATTATCCCGAGTTATATTTCACCGGATATACATTAGATGCTCAGAAAGAGTATGCAGAAGCCTGTTTTGTTTACGCTGTGATAGTTAAACAAGAGTTGCCCATACCTGGGGAAATGCAGATTGAAACATCTTCTTTTCTCAACGGTTTGGCAGAAGGTGCAAGTGAACTTCGCCGGTACATATTGGACTCTCTTAGAAAAGAAGATGTTTCTCGCACAGAAGAATTTATGGAATGGATGGATGAAGTCTATAACTTGCTTGTGTTGATTGACTTTCCTGATGCATTGACTTCCGGTTTA
>CEQN01048338.1_pt1 | contig 10223 bp, 10 predicted proteins | sample 427011 | NCBI WGS metagenome assembly CEQN01 (sample SAMEA2621277, study PRJEB7988) | marine metagenome | biome: marine biome (ENVO:00000447); feature: deep chlorophyll maximum layer (ENVO:xxxxxxxx); material: "saline water (ENVO:00002010), including plankton (ENVO:xxxxxxxx)" | depth 120 m
GACCTATAAGTCCGTGCCGGTTCGATTCCGGCCCTCGGTACAAAATGTACTTTGATAATTTTTTTGATTACTACAATCAGTTTGCAACAATCGCATTTATTCATTTATTGGCCGTAATAAGTCCTGGTCCTGATTTTACAATTGTCACAAAACAGAGTTTTTTATACGGAAGAAAAATGGCTATTTTTACAAGTATTGGAATCGGTTTTGGTATTCTAGTACATATTTTTTATTGTATTGTAGGAATAGGTATTCTTTTAAGTTCAAATCATATTTTATACAATTTTTTTAAATATATAGGTGCATTTTATCTATTTTATGTTGGAATTAGTACGTTTTATGCTAATCAAATTCAATTAGAAAATATTGAAAATTCAAATTATGGTATTAAAAAATCATTTTTTTTAGGATTTTTTACGAACGTTTTTAATCCTAAGGCAACTATGTTTTTTTTATCTCTCTTTGCTGTTTCAATAAATAATTCTACTCCTTTGTTTGTTCAAGTATTTTATGGTTTATGGATGTCGATTGTAACAATTTCATGGTTTGTATTAGTTTCTATTTTTTTCACAAGTTCATTTACAGATATTTTTGTTAAAAAGTATTCAAAAATAATTAATAAAGCAATGGGGTTAATTTTGATTTTTATATCAATGAAATTAGTCTTATTTTAATATATGGATATTGGCTTTATACTATTAAATATTGGCTTTGTTTTAAACTTTATAGCTTTAGCATTTAGGGATATCTTATGGATTAGGGTCCTATTAACCTTAGGCTATTTATTAAGGTTTTTTTATCAATTTTATTTTTCATTAAGTATTCAAGCTTCAACATGGATGTTGATTTTTGTAGTTGTAAATCTAATACAGATTATACAAATTTTAAATGAAAGACGAAAAAGGTATATAGAACCTAAAATAGTTGATTTATATAAAACTGTTTTCAAAGATTTCTCTACTTATGAATTTTTAAGCTTATGGAAGCATGGGACTGTAGAGGTTATTGAACCTAATACAAAAATAATTAATTCAGGAGATTATTCTAATTCTATTAGACTTATTCTTGATGGCCAAGTTTTGATTTCAAAGGATAATAAAAATTTAACAACTTTATCTAGGGGTCATTTTATTGGTGAAATAAGTTATATTACACAAGATCCTGCAATTGCTGATGTGACTTCTGATAAGCAAGTTTCATATATTAAGTGGTCAAATAAAAAATTAGAAGATTTGAAATTAAGCAATAATACATTTTGGATTAAATTGCAAAATATTCTTCTAAGAGATATGATAGAAAAAATTAAAAGGTCTAATAGTTAATGCCAAAAAAAAAGTTTAAAGAAAATAAAATCATTATTAATAAAGTTTATACTAAAAGAGGTGATAAAGGCTCATCAGATTTAATTGGCGGCTCAAAGGTTGCTAAGGATGATTTAAGACTGTGTGCTTTTGGTGAAGTTGATGAATTAAATTCCTTTGTAGGTAGTTGTTCTGTATATATCAAAGAAAACCACAAAAAAAAGTTAGCAGTAGTTTTGTCTAAACTTGATTCCATACAACACGAACTATTTAATTTAGGAAATATGCTGGCGATTGCAGAGGGTTTTTCTTATGATAGTATGCCAAAGGTTGATGAAAGTTCTATTTTGTTTTTAGAAGATTCTATTGATATGTTTAATGAAGAATTAAATTCTTTGAATTCGTTTGTCCTGCCTGGTGGAAACGAATTGAATGTTAGATTCCATATTGCAAGAACAGTTTGTAGGAGATGTGAAAGATTGGTAGTCAAATTATCTAAAACTACTACTGTTGATCGAAATGCTATGATATTTTTAAATAGGCTTTCTGATTTATTGTTTGTGCTAGGTAGATATGTTAATTCTATTTTAGAAACCGAAGAAGTTACTTGGAACCCCAACTTTAAGAAGATATAATGTATAAAGATATTGATTGGTTTATAAGATTTTTTACTTATTCATCGATACAAGTCAAGTTTATAGCTACATTTTTAGCAATACTACTCTTTTTCGTATTGAGAAAATTAGTTATGATGATGGTTTATAAAAGAACTGATGATGCTTTAATTAGATATCGTTGGCAGAAAGCTTCTACATATGTTGCATATACTTTAGGACTTGTGGTTGTTGGTAGTATATGGTTTAAGGGAATAGAATCAATAGCTACATATCTAGGATTACTTTCGGCTGGAGTTGCTATTGCTTTAAAAGATCCTTTGACTAATTTTACTGGTTGGCTTTTTATTTTATCACGTACTCCTTTTGCTGTTGGTGATAGAATACAAATTGGAAATCATTCAGGTGATGTTATAGATATTAATTTTTTTAAATTTACTGTTATGGAGGTAGGTCACTGGGGAGAAGGTGAGCAGGCCTCAGGAAGAATTATTCATATCCCAAATGGAAAAGTTTTTATTGAAACATTAGCAAATTATAGCAAAGGCTTTAAATACATTTGGAATGAAGTCCGTGTATTGATTACGTTTGAAAGTGACTGGAAGAAAACAAAATCTATCTTAGAGTCTCTTGCTTTTGAGCATTCTACAAGTATAAGTAAGGCTGCAGAAAGAAAATTTAAAGAATTAACTAAATTATTAATGATATATCAACCTGATTTTAAACCTCAAGTATATACTAAAGTTTTAGATTCTGGGATTGAATTTTCAATTAGATACTTATGCAATCCAAGGAAAAGAAGAATTACCACTCAGATTATGTGGGAAAATATTTTAACAGAATTTGACAAACATGATGATATAGATTTTGCTTATCCAACTACAAGATTTTTTAATAATAAAGAAGAAGGTAAAGTCAAATCATGAAATTTATTTCTTTTATTTGTGATAATTATTCATCAATAGGTGTGTTTGATGAAGAAAATTTAAAAGTTATTGATATTTGCAAGCTTACCGAAGAAAAAACTCCCAATAATATGTATGAATATTTACAGGAATTTGATAAAAATAATCATATTTTAAGTTCTTATTTAACAAATGTTATTAAATCAGAATATTTATTTAGCATAGATGAAATTTTGGTTTTAGCTCCTTTGCCAAATCCTAATTCTTTTAGAGATGCATATGCTTTTAGGCAGCATGTCGAAGCAGGTAGAAAAAATAGAGGTTTAGACATGATTCCGGAATATGATGAATTTCCTGTTTTTTATTTTTCTAATCATAACTCTATATCTGGGCCAGGTGAAGTAATTGTTCAAAAAAAACATATGGAAAAATTAGACTTTGAGTTTGAAATTGCAATCGTTATTAGTAAGAAGGGCAAAAATATTAAAAAAGAAAATGCTCATAATTATATTGCAGGGTTTGTTGTAATGAATGATTGGAGTGCTAGGGAAATGCAGCTGCAGGAAATGAAGTTAAACTTAGGTCCAGCTAAAGGAAAAGATTTTGCTACATCGATTGGGCCTTATCTTGTAACTTTAGATGATTTGGAAGAATATAAAATTTCAAGTGAGCAAGGTGATAGGTATGATCTTGGAATGAGAGGTTATGTTAATGATGTGTTAGTAGCTAAAGATAATTTTAAAAATATGACTTGGACTTTTTCTGAAATCATTGAACGAGCCTCATATGGAACAAATTTGTATCCTGGAGATTTGATAGGTTCTGGGACGTGTGCAACGGGTTGTTTTTTAGAAAACAACCTTTCAAATAATAATAGCACATGGTTAAAAGATGGTGATGAAATCAAACTTCAAGTTGATTGCTTAGGTACACTTAAAAATACTATTACACTTCGATAGATTTATTTTGAAAAAAGAACTTTTAAAAACTCTCTACTATAACTTAAAGCTTCCTAGATTTATAGAAGAGAGAATGCTTTTATTGTTGAGGCAAGGTAAAATTTCAAAATGGTTTTCAGGAATTGGTCAGGAAGCAATTTCTGTTGGTGTGACTTCTGCTTTAGATGATAAAGATGTAATATTTCCAATGCATAGAAATCTTGGTGTTTTTACTACGAGAAATTTGAATTTAATTAGGTTGTTTTCTCAATTATTTGGTAAAGATGGAGGGTATACAAAAGGAAGAGATAGAACATTCCATTTTGGTAGTATGAAGCATAATATTATTGGAATGATATCTCATTTAGCAGCTATGTTGCCTGTTGCAAATGGCTTAGCTTTATCATTTAAAATCAAAGGAAGTAAAAGGATTGCCTTAGCATTTATTGGTGATGGTGCTACAAGTGAGGGAGATTTTCACGAGTCTTTAAATTTGGCAGCAGTTTGGGATTTGCCGATTATCTTTTTAATTGAGAATAATGGTTATGGATTATCAACTCCAACATCAGAACAGTATAAATGTAAAAATCTTGTTGATAAAGCAAATGGTTATGGAATAGAAGGTGTGAAGATAGATGGAAATAATATTTTAGAAGTTTATGAAACAGTAAAAAAATATTCTGATAAAATAAGAAAAAATCCTAAACCTATATTAATTGAAGCAGAAACTTTTAGAATGAGAGGTCATGAGGAGGCATCTGGTGTTAAGTATGTTCCAAAAAAGGTGATTGAAAAATGGGAAAAAAAAGATCCAATTTTGTTATTTGAAAAGCATTTAAAATCTAAAAAGATTTTGACTAAAAAAGATTTTGATGAAATTAATTCTTCTATAGAGAGTAGTGTCTTGCCAGCAATTGATGAAGCATTAAAACACAACCTTCCAGAATCTAATGTTTCTGAAGAAATGAGTGATGTTTTTTATAAAAGTAAATTTAAAATCATCAAGCCTATAAATGATAAAATAGATAAAGTAAGATTTGTTGATGCAATAAAAAATACTCTATATGATAAAATGCTTTTAGATGAATCTATAATATTAATGGGCCAAGATATAGCTGAATATGGAGGTGTATTTAAAGTCACAGAAGGGTTTGTAGAAAAATTTGGGAAAGATAGAGTAAGAAACACTCCAATTATTGAATCTGGAGTTGTTGGGGCCGCAATGGGAATGGCGATTAATGGGTTTAAGCCTATTGTTGAATTGCAATTTGCTGATTTTGTAAGTGTTGGTTTTAATCAAATTGTTAATAATCTTGCCAAAACTCATTATAGATGGAATCAATCTATTAATGTTACTTTACGAATGCCTACTGGAGGCTCTATTGGGGCTGGACCATTTCATTCTCAAAGTAATGAGTCGTGGTTTTTTCATGTGCCTGGTATAAAAATAGTATATCCATCTAATCCTTATGATGCAAAAGGTTTACTTTGTTCTTCTATTGATGATGGTAATCCAGTTATGTTTTTTGAGCATAAGGCTTTATATCGAAGTGTCGAAGAAGATATTCCTAATTCAATGTATAATATTGAACTTGGTAAATTAAGTGTAATTAAAGAAGGAAAAGATTTAACATTAATAACTTATGGCTTGGGTGTTAATTGGGCTAAAAAAGTTGCAAATAAGTCGAAATATGATATTGAGATACTTGATTTAAGAACTCTTGTGCCATTAGATGTAGAAGGAATCTTTAAATCTATTTCTAAAACAAATAGAGTTTTAATATTGCATGAAGATAATTTGACTGGAGGAATAGGAGCAGAAATTTCAGCAATTATTAATGAGAATTATTTTGAATATTTAGATGCGCCTATATTTAGATCATGTTCAATTGATACTCCCATTCCATTTGCGAGCAATATTGAAGATAAAGTATATTTGCCTACTAGCACCTTAGAAGAAAAAATTAATACGTTGATGGAATATTAGAAATTTTTAAGCTAAAGTTAGTAAAACGCTTTTAGGTAATTGTTTAATTCAAGTAAATTAGAACTACTAATTTAAAGAGGTTTTATGAAATTAAGTTGTTTAGATTTTTTAGGAATTTCAGAACATTTTTCCGAAGAGGAAATTATGGTTCAAAAAACAGCAAATGAGTTTGTTGTTAAAGAGATTATGCCAATCATAGATGAACATTTTGAAAATAATACTTTCCCAGGCGAGATTGTTCGAAAATTAGGTAAAGTTGGGTTCTTGGGTCCAACTATTCCAGAGGAGTATGGATGTAGTGGCATGTCTAGTATTGCATATGGTTTGATTTGTCAAGAATTAGAAAGAGCAGATTCAGGAGTTAGATCTTTTGCCTCAGTTCAGGGTTCTCTTGTTATGTATCCAATATTTGCATATGGAACAGAAGAGCAAAAAAAATATTGGCTTCCTAAATTAGCTACAGGTGAAAAGATAGGTTGTTTTGGTTTAACTGAGCCTAATTTTGGGTCTAATCCATCTGGTATGATTACTAGAGCAAAGAAGGTAGACGGTGGTTATATGCTGAATGGATCGAAGATGTGGATTACAAATGGGTCCGTAGCTGATATAGCTGTTGTTTGGGCTAAAGATGATAATGATGAGGTAAGAGGTTTTTTAGTTGAAAAAGATTTAGAAGGTTTTTCTGCTCCAGAAATGCATGGGAAACTATCACTTAGAGCATCTATAACCTCTGAGCTTGTATTAGAAAATGTTTTTGTTAAAGAGTCTGCATTGTTACCAAATGTTAAAGGATTAAAAGGCCCCTTAGGTTGCCTTAATCAAGCTAGATATGGAATTGGATGGGGTGCTTTAGGTGCAGCTATGAATCTATATGAAACAGCCTTGCAATATTCTAAAGATCGAATACAGTTTGGTAAGCCTATCGCCTCTTTTCAGCTAATTCAAGAAAAATTAGTATGGATGTTTAATGAAATTACAAAAGGTCAGTTGTTAGCATTGCAAGTTGGTAGAAATAAAGATAATAATTCATTAAAACATTCACAAGTTTCAATGCTTAAAAGAAATAATGTTTGGGTTGCAAGGGAGTCTGCAAAATTAGCAAGAGAAATACTTGGTGCAAATGGTATAACAGATGATTATCCAATAATGAGGCATATGATGAATATAGAAAGTGTCTACACCTATGAGGGTACTCATGAAATGCATACATTAGTTTTAGGTCATGAAATTACAGGCATTCAAGCTTTTAGATAGATAAGATTTTATTCAATGTTAGTTATTGATGATTTGTTCTTTATGTATTGAGAACCTGCTTTCTTCATAAGTCCATATTCGTTTATACTATCTTTCATTTTAAATAAAGTTATGTTTATAAAAATTATTGATGGTATATAAAAAATCCAAAATATATATAGTATAAATTTATAATCTAATAACGCTGATGAAATTAAAAATAATATTAAAAATAGTAGTTCAATTTTCATGAATTGATTTAGGTGGTTAACTATCCTTGCGTTTTTAAATGGTTGTTCTATGATTATATTTATTAGTTTCCATGCAAATATTCTAAAAAAGAAAAATTCTATAGATAATATAAAAATTTTTAAGAAATATGATAATTTTATATTCTGAAAAAAATGAATTTTGTTTATTGGAAGAGGCCAGAAGACATGTATTGGTTCAAATGAAAATAAAATATCAATAATTATATGTAATAGCACACCTAAACAAAAACCATTGAACACAAGCAACAAAGTTGTTTCTTTTTTTATTTCATATATAATTAAGAATAAAAGATAAAGTGTCGTTAATGTAATTAGGCTATGAGAAAAGCTTCTATGAAACATGAAAATACTTTCTTGCAGATTTAATTGTAATAAAAATCCTAATGGGACAAGAATCAAGTCAATATCAGGGATGATACTTCCAATTAGGAATGATGTGAAAAACCATTTTTTAGAGGGAAGCTTACTTCTTATTAGAAGTGAAAAATATGCATGTAATCCAGTTTGAACCATATTAAATAAATTGAATTAGAAATTATTTTAATCAATAGTAAATTTATTAAAATTTAACAATAAAATTATGCAAATTGATAAGATAAAAGATAAATTAATAAAATTATATCAAAAAAGTTTATATGTCGATGATGTGAATGTTCAAGGACATCCTATTAGAGTCATTGAGTCTTGTAAGTCTCTAATTGGAATTGATAGATTATTGCCTAATCAAAAATTAGTTAGATTTTCTGATGAATATTGTAAAAATTTTAAGCTTAATGATATTGAGTTTGATGAAAATCAGTTTGAAATCCCTGCTGTTATTGGCTTTTTAGATCTTGAATTAGCTCTTTTGGATGGCAATATAGAAGATTCATTTAAGAATGCATACTATTTAACAAGAGTCTCTGATGGTAAGCAGATTTTAGAATTTTTACTAGAGTTTTCTATTAAATATGGTACAAATACTTTTCTTTTAATTTTATCAATTATAAGAATGGAGATGTTTATTGGATTTAAAAATATTTTACCTAGCTTGTTTTTATCTATTAAGTATATAATTTTAGATACTAATAATAGAAAGAAAGGAAGCAATAAGTATGTAAATGAAATTTTAAGTAATAATGTGATTAATAAAGCAGATTTAAATATTTTTTTAAATTTGTATAGACTGATAGATGAAGATTTAGTTCGCATAGATAAAATTTCTCCATATATATATGAGTCTGCACGATTAAACTGCAATTTTAAAAAAGAAAAAATTAATGTTAAGGTAATTGATGATCAGCTTGCTTATGGTAGGATGTGGATTTCTAAACATTTAACTGATTTAGACTATAAAAAGTATAGTGTAAATCTTTTGCTTGATTTAGATGCATTTAGAGCATGCTTTAAGATGTCAAATTCGCAGGAAGAAAATAAAGTATTATGGTCTTATTTAAATGAGAATTTATGAATATAGATAAAATTGGTAAATGGAAAGTAACAGTCCTTGAGACGGGGGAGTTTTGGCTAGATGGTGGTGCAATGATGGGTTCTGTTCCTAAAGTGTTATGGGAGAAAACTAACCCTCCTGATGATTTAAATCGAATCTGTCTATCTATGAGATGTTTGCTATTAGATGATGGTGAGAATGTTGTTTTAATTGAAACTGGAATAGGTGATAAGAACTCTCAAAAATTTATTAACATGTTTAATATAAAGCAAGGCAGAAATGCTTTAAGTAATACTTTAAGTAAATATAATTACCCACTAGAAAATATAACACATGTAATACTTACTCATTTACATTTTGATCATGCAGGGGGTGCGACAAAGATTAATGAAAATGGTAAGTTTGTACCTATGTTTCCTAATGCTGAATATTTTATTTCTAAAACAAATTGGGATGCTGGATTAAATCCTAGCCCTAGAGATAGAGCTAGTTATCTTAAGGAAAACTATCTTCCTTTATTAGATAATAAGGTGTTGAATTTTGTTGATGATAATACAGAAATAATAGATGGAATTAGTACTTATGTTGTTAATGGGCATACTTATGGTCAGCAGCTTATAAAAATATCCGATTGTAATAGATCGTTGATTTTCTGTTCTGATTTGATACCACTAAGGTCTCATATTAGATTGCCATGGATTATGGGTTATGATTTAAATGCAGTTTTAACTTTAGAAGAAAAGGATAAGTTTTTAAATTTAGCAGCAAAAAATAATTGGATTTTATTTTTTTATCATGATCCAGATACTATTGCAGTTACAATTAAAAAAGATAATGATAAATTTAAAGTAGTAAATGAAATTAGAAGAAGAACAAATTAAAAATAAGCTTTTTATTGATGGGCTTAATTCATTCCAAAATGCAAATTTTTATGATGCTCATGAGTATTGGGAAGAATTGTGGTCTGATTATTATTTAAAGGATGCTAAGCTTGTTCAGGCTTTAATACAGCTCTCCGTTGGTTATTTCCATATAACAAATAATAATAAGAATGGTGCGTTAGGTTTGCTTAGAAAATGTAAGAATAAATTTGAAATGTACGCTCCAGCTTCTAGGAATATAGATATCGATTATGTTTTAAGTTGTATCGATAATTCTATTGAAGATTTAAATAGGATTGATGTAATGAGAGATTTTAATTGGAAGTTAGTGCCCGACTTGAGGAAAAATGGATAAAGAACAGTTTAATATTAATGTTTATTCTAATGATGCTAAATTTTGTAGTTCGCTAGCTCTAGAATGTAATAAATATGGATTTGAGTTGACTTTTTTTGAGGAGCATGATATAGGTAACAAAAAATTGTTAGAGTCAGCCCTTATTTCAGTTGTCATTATAGATTTGACTGAGATTAAAAAAATAGATCCATATATGCTTGGCGAAAAGGTAAGAATTTCATCAGATTTACCTGTTTTTGGTGTCCTTGATAGGTTTAATAGAGAAAATCAAAATCGAGCAAAAAAATGTGGTTTTGACTTAGTATTTA
>CEQN01001623.1_pt1 | contig 10218 bp, 9 predicted proteins | sample 427011 | NCBI WGS metagenome assembly CEQN01 (sample SAMEA2621277, study PRJEB7988) | marine metagenome | biome: marine biome (ENVO:00000447); feature: deep chlorophyll maximum layer (ENVO:xxxxxxxx); material: "saline water (ENVO:00002010), including plankton (ENVO:xxxxxxxx)" | depth 120 m
TTTTGCAAAATATCAGTGGCTTCATGGTGGGAAAAAAGTATGAAAATGAAGGTATTGCGCGCCATGGAGCCAAGATGGTGACAGCAGTTGCTACAACTGAGGTGCCCAAAATAACATTAATTATTGGTGGTAGTTTCGGGGCAGGTAACTACGGGATGGCTGGCAGAGCGTACGATCCGTGTTTTCTTTGGACTTGGCCAAATTCTCGTATTTCTGTCATGGGGGGAACCCAGGCAGCCAATGTTTTAGCAACTATTAAAAGAGATCAAATAGAAGGTCGAGGAGACATTTGGAGCGAAGAAGAAGAATTAGCTTTTAAAGAGCCAACGCTTAAAATGTTTGAGAAACAAAGTCATCCCATTTATGCTTCAGCGCGTCTTTGGGATGATGGAATTGTTGACCCAAGGAATTCTAGGCAGGTTTTGGGTCTCTCGTTACAAATAGCTTTGAATGCCCCAATTAAAGATACTAATTTTGGCATATTTAGAATGTAGATAAGGGAATTTTTTATTACTTTTTACGAAAAATTAATTAGAAAATTTGGATGAGCTAAACTGGTAAATTTTTACTCTTAGGACATTCTGGCACAGGTGAAGGTAACACTATTGTTTAATAAAGTTTTAATAGCAAATAGGGGTGAAATCGCATGTAGAATTGCTGCGACTGCTAATAAAATAGGCTTGAGAACTGTTGCAATCTATTCTGAGGCAGACTCGGGATCAAAACATGTAAGTTTATGTGATGAAGCTTTTCTAATCGAAAGCTCAACGCCTTTGGAAAGTTATCTGAACCAGAGTGAAATTATTAAGATCGCCATAAAAACTGGTGCTGGTGCTATTCATCCTGGCTATGGTTTTTTATCTGAAAATTCGGAGTTTGCTCAAAAGGTCGAGGAAGCTGGACTTATTTTTGTTGGTCCTGATTTTAAAGCTATTGAAATTATGGGGCGTAAGGATGCAGCTAAAAAAGCCATGTCGAAAGCTGGTATTCCGGTTGTTCCTGGATACCACGGTGAAAATCAAACTGATGAAAAATTGAAAAAGGAAGCAGAGTCGATTGGTTACCCTTTATTGATAAAAGCGATTGCAGGAGGTGGTGGAAAAGGTATGCGATTGGTCGAAAGTCCAAAAGAATTTTTGACCCTTTTAGCAAGTGCTCGGACCGAGGCTGAAAAAGCTTTTGGAAATGGCAGGGTGTTAATTGAGAAGTATATTTTGGCTCCCCGTCATATTGAGATACAGATATTTGGTGATGGCCAATCGGCTATTCACTTATTTGAGCGAGATTGTTCTCTCCAGCGCCGACATCAAAAAGTTTTGGAGGAGTGCCCAGCTCCAGGAATGACCGGCAAAATGAGAGATGCTATGTGTAGAGCAGCTGTTAGTGCAGCTGAAACTATTGGCTACAAAGGTGCTGGAACAGTAGAATTTATTGTTGATGGATCTGATGGTCTAAAAGAAGATAGATTTTGGTTTATGGAGATGAACACTCGTCTTCAAGTAGAACACCCAATAACAGAAGAAATAACTGGAATTGACTTAGTAGCATGGCAATTTGACGTTGCTATGGGTAGGCCTATGGAAAAAAAACAGAAAGATGTTTCTATTGAAGGACACTCTTTTGAGGCAAGAATTTACGCAGAGGATCCAAATAATCAGTTTTTACCAGATACTGGAAAAATTATTCACCTACATTTTCCATCAAATATCCGTGTTGATACTGGGATAAGAACCGGAGATATCGTTTCTCCCTTTTTCGATCCAATGTTGGCAAAGATAGTCTCATACGGAAAAGATAGATCGAGCGCTCTCTCAAAACTAAGGAAGGCTTTAAAAGATACGGAAATTGTTGGAGTTAAAACAAATGTAGACTTTCTTTACAATTTGACAGAGAGCTCAGAGTTTAAAATGGGCGTTGTTCAGACTGGTTTGATTGAACAAAATATCGAAAAATTGATTGGTTTTAAATCTGTTTCTACTCAGGCTATTATCGCAGCTGCTTTATCTTATTTTTCACCAAAACCAGATCATTCTTCCTACTCACATTGGATCAATATTATTCATAAAATACGATTATTTTGTGGAGACAGGGATATAGACATTGAATTTTCTCAGCCAGATGTCAATAAAATAGAAATTTCATTTTTCGGAAAATCGTATGATGTAATTTTTAGTAAAAAAAATGATTGGTCTTTTGAGGGAAATCAACTGCCTGTCTCAAAAAAATTTGATGATGAAATACTGGTATCTGATGGTAGGCAGTTTTTATTCAAGCTTCAAAATCCTTTTGAAATTAAAAAGGAAACTAACCTGGAAAATAGCGATATTTTATCTCCAATGCCTGGTATGGTATCAAAAATCTATATCGAAAATGGCTGTGAAGTGCTTAAGGGGCAGCGTATTTTAGCCTTAGAGGCCATGAAGATGGAATACGAGGTAGTTGCACCCAATGATTGTTTCATTAAAATAGTGAATTTTAATGTTGGAGACTTTGTTCAATCTGGTGAAAAGTTATGTGATTTTTCAGAAGTTAAATAAGTTATTATCGTTTTGATTTACTAAGCTTTTATTTTTTGCACAAAAATTTAGAACATTATTGCTTTTTCATGTGTTGACCCTCGTGAATTAGAGCGGTAAACCCCTATTTATTAGCCGAAGCAAAGCGTTTACACGCTTGCACAAAAGGAGCCATTTGTGGACAATCTTTTGTTAGAATATTTGCCTATACTCGTGTTTTTGGGTATAGCGCTCGGTCTCGGGCTTGTTTTACTGTTAGCAGCTGCAGTTATCGCTATTCGAAACCCCGATCCTGAAAAAGTTTCTGCCTACGAATGTGGTTTTAATGCCTTTGATGATGCTCGGATGAAATTTGACGTAAGATTTTATCTAGTCTCGATCTTATTTATTATTTTTGATCTTGAAATAGCATTTTTGTTCCCCTGGGCGGTTGCTTTTAAAGACATCAGCATGATTGGTTTTTGGTCAATGATTGTTTTCTTAGGCGTATTAACTGTTGGTTTTGCCTATGAATGGAAGAAGGGCGCATTAGAATGGGAGTAATGCTGGGCGACAACACAGCTGGTGCGGACTTAGAGAATTCGACACGAGAACTTAATAACCAGCTTCAGGATAAAGGTTTTCTTGTTACTTCAACTGAGGATATAATAAATTGGGCTAGGACAGGTTCTCTGCACTGGATGACTTTTGGATTAGCTTGCTGTGCTGTTGAGATGATGCATACTTCAATGCCGCGATATGACTTAGAGCGTTTCGGTACAGCACCTCGCGCATCTCCGCGCCAGTCTGATTTGATGATTGTAGCTGGAACCTTAACGAATAAAATGGCTCCCGCGTTAAGAAAAGTTTATGATCAAATGCCAGAGCCTCGATATGTTATATCCATGGGCTCATGCGCTAATGGCGGCGGTTATTATCATTACAGCTATTCTGTCGTGCGAGGTTGTGATCGAATAGTGCCTGTTGATGTTTACGTTCCAGGCTGCCCGCCAACAGCAGAGGCTCTGTTATATGGTATTTTGGCACTTCAGAAAAAAATCCGAAGAACAGGAACGATCAAAAGATGACGGCTGAACTTCAAGAATTAAAGCAATACTTAGAAAATAAGCGAAACGATTGTGTGTTATCAGCAGATATTCAATTTGGTGAGCTTACTGTTGATGTCGCACCTGCACAAATTTATGATTTTGTAGAATTTTTAAAGGTAGATCCCCGTTGCAAGTTTTCATCTTTGGTGGATATTACTGCAGTTGACTACCCAGAACGGATAAAACGTTTCGACATAATATATCATTGTTTATCCATGTATCAGAATAGGCGCATTAGATTGCGTGTATCTTTGAGAGATCGCGATATGATAGCGTCTATCGTTGACATCCATCCTTCTGCTAATTGGTTTGAGCGGGAAGTCTTTGATATGTTTGGAATAATGTTTACGGGACATCCAGATTTGCGAAGAATTTTGACTGATTATGGGTTCCGCGGACATCCATTGAGGAAAGATTTTCCAACGTCAGGGTATTCTGAGGTAAGGTACGATGAAGTGGAAAAAAGGGTTGTTTACGAGCCAGTAAATCTTGTCCAAGAATATCGAAAATTTGACTTTATGTCCCCATGGGAAGGCGCTGACTATATTTTGCCCGAAGAAGGGGGTGATAAATAATGGACGGTTCTAAGGGGTTTGAAGATGTTCTTACAGGTGAGCAGAAAATCCGTAATTTTAACATCAATTTTGGTCCTCAACATCCCGCAGCTCACGGAGTATTAAGGCTTGTATTAGAGTTGGATGGGGAGATAGTTGATCGTTGCGATCCACATATAGGATTACTACACCGCGGCACCGAAAAATTGATGGAAAGCCGCACTTATCTGCAAAATCTTCCTTATTTTGATCGGTTGGACTACGTAGCCCCAATGAACCAGGAACACGCCTGGTGTCTTGCAATTGAAAGACTAACTGGCACAGAAATTCCCAGAAGAGCATCACTCATTCGTGTCTTATTTTCTGAAATAGGACGTGTGCTAAATCACCTTCTCAATGTCACCACTCAAGCTATGGATGTTGGAGCTCTCACTCCTCCATTATGGGGATTTGAGGAGAGAGAAAAGCTAATGATTTTTTACGAGCGAGCTTGTGGCGCTCGCCTCCACGCAGCTTACTTTAGACCTGGTGGTGTGCATCAGGATTTAACAAAAGAGCTGTTAGCAGATATTGATAGTTGGGCAGTAGAATTTCCTAAAGTTCTTGCTGACATAGACGCGCTTCTTACTGAAAATAGAATTTTTAAGCAGAGAAATGTAGATATAGGCATTGTATCAGAAGACGATATTCAGAAATATGGATTTTCAGGAGTTATGGTGAGAGGGTCCGGATTGGCCTGGGATTTAAGGCGAGCTCAGCCCTATGAATGTTATGATGAATTCGACTTTGAGGTACCTGTTGGCAATAACGGCGATTGTTATGATCGCTATTTAGTCCGTATGGAGGAAATGCGTCAATCTGTGGCTATTATTAGGCAGGCTATCGAAAAGCTAAATTTTGAAGATGGGCCTGTTTTAGCACAGGGTAAATTGTGTCCACCTAGACGGGTAGAGATGAAGCAGTCAATGGAAGCTCTGATACATCACTTCAAGCTATATACGGAGGGTTTTCATGTTCCAGAAGGGGAGGTGTACGCATCCGTGGAGGCTCCGAAAGGAGAATTTGGTGTCTACCTTGTATCAGATGGGACTAACAAGCCTTACAGAGTTAAGATCAGAGCTCCGGGGTACTTACATCTTCAAGCGATGGACCATATGGCTTCGGGTCATCAGTTAGCAGACGTCGCCGCTATTATCGGAACCATGGACGTAGTTTTTGGAGAAATTGATCGATGAGTAAAGTCTTGTCACCCAGTAGCTTCAAAATCAAACTTAGGAGGGTTTATAAAAGTGCTCCGTAGATTGCATCCAGACCAGCCTGCATCTTTTGCTTTTTCACCAGAAAATCAAAAATGGGCTGAAGCTCAGATGACAAAGTATCCTGAAGGTCGAGAGGCATCAGCTATAATACCTCTTTTATGGCGTGCTCAAGAGCAAGAAGGATGGCTCTCACGTCCGGCAATAGAATTTGTAGCGGATATGTTAAATATGGCACATATCAGGGCGCTAGAGGTTGCGACTTTTTACTTTATGTTTCAGCTTCAACCAGTCGGTTCAGCGGCACATGTTCAAGTGTGCGGTACTTTGTCTTGTATGTTATGCGGCGCTGAAGATCTTATAGAGGTTTGTAAAGAAAAAATTTCACCGACAGCGCATACAGTTTCAAAGGATGGTAAATTATCTTGGGAAGAAGTGGAGTGCCTAGGAGCCTGTGCTAACGCTCCGATGGCACAAATAGGAAAAGATTATTACGAAGATCTTTCAAGTGAAAGGTTTGCGGAATTGATTGAAGATTTGAGAAATGGATCTGCTCCCGTCCCGGGTCCGCAAAATGGACGTTTTTCGGTCGAACCGGCCATCGGTTTAACTAGTTTATTAGAAGGTGAAGGAGCTGGTTCAGCTGTCAATAAGAGTGTGGCGTTAGCTAAAAAGTTTAAGGATACGATTAAAAAAATTGATGGGACAGAGGCTAACTTGTCAGTCAATTGGGAAAAGCAATGAAGTTAAGTTTGTTTTCAGAAGATAAAGATAACTTGAAGTGTGAAAAAGAATAAATGAGCGAGTTAAATAAAAATGGAAAAGAAAAGCAGGGGCGGTTGATTGCTCTGATAATTGCTGGTTCTGTGTTATTTTGGAGTGTATTGCAAGGCGCAGCCCCTTCCCTTGGGATATCAGCTCGTTATATGCTCTTGATAGATTTTTTTACTTTAGCTGCGTTAGCTTGGGCGATGATTTCATTGTATAAAATAGTCAGATCTCGCCGGGAAAGAAGGGGATAGTTTTGTAATGCTCAAAGACCAAGATAGAATATTTACAAATATCTACGGCATGCATGACAGATCGCTTTCGGGAGCTAGAGCCAGAGGGCATTGGGACAATACAGCTAAAATTATAAAGAAGGGCCGTGATTGGATCGTGGACGAGATGAAGGCCTCAGGTTTACGCGGTCGTGGCGGCGCGGGTTTTCCAACTGGACTAAAGTGGTCTTTTATGCCCAAGGAGAGTGACGGCCGGCCGGCGTACTTGGTTGTCAATGCAGACGAATCTGAGCCTGGTACATGTAAGGATCGAGAAATAATGCGCCATGATCCTCATTCGTTAGTTGAAGGATGTTTAATAGCCAGCTTCGCTATGAACGCAAACGTCTGCTATATTTATATCAGAGGCGAGTACATTCGCGAGCGCGAAGCGCTTCAAGCTGCAATTGATGAAGCATATGAAGCAGGTCTAATCGGTAAAAATGCATCAAAATCCGGCTGGAAGTTTGATTTATTTCTTCACCATGGTGCTGGTGCATATATTTGCGGGGAGGAAACGGCTTTATTAGAAAGTTTAGAAGGCAAGAAGGGAATGCCTCGGATGAAGCCACCATTTCCAGCTGGTGCTGGTTTGTATGGCTGCCCTACGACCGTAAATAATGTTGAATCTATAGCTGTTGTTCCAACAATTCTTCGCCGTGGGGCAGATTGGTTTTCGAAATTCGGTCGTGAGAATAATGCTGGAACAAAATTATTCGCTATATCTGGCCATGTAAACCATCCATGCGTCGTTGAGGAAGAGATGTCTATCCCGTTTGAAGAACTTATTGAAAGGCATTGTGGTGGTATCCGTGGTGGATGGAAAAACTTAAAGGCTGTAATTCCGGGAGGCGCTTCAGTTCCATGTGTTCGGGGTGGAGAAATGCGAGAAGCACTCATGGATTTTGATTATCTTAGGGGAGAGTTGGGCTCTGGCTTGGGAACTGCAGCCGTTATTGTTATGGACCAGAGTACAGATGTAATCAAAGCTATTTGGCGTCTTTCCAAATTTTACAAGCACGAAAGCTGCGGACAGTGCACACCTTGCAGAGAGGGTACTGGATGGATGATGCGGGTTATGGAACGGTTAGTAAATGGCGATGCGGACCCTAGTGAGATTGATATGCTTCTGGACGTGACCAAACAGGTTGAAGGTCACACAATTTGTGCACTTGGTGATGCAGCAGCATGGCCTATACAGGGACTTATAAAAAATTTTCGAGACGAAATTGAAGATCGTTTAAAAAATCAAAGTTCAATGCAAAACAGTTTGGTGGCCGCGCAATGAAGCTAGCTAAAGGCATCACTCGGCCTCAAAGCCAATATTTTATTATGGGATTGGCGACGTCCTCTTTTTTGATGATGACGGGTTGTTCAAATCCATTTGAACTTGAAGAAAACAAAGTTTCTTTTGATGGATATTATTTCTCATCTAAACTAAGCCGAAGTAAATTGGATGACCGGTCATTTGATTTAACAGTTAGGCGTGCAAATAGATCTCTCTCAGGGGCTCGTGAGGCTGGGAGATATGAAGCGACACGGTTTTGTATTAAAAATTATGGAACTTCGGATATCAAATGGGTTTTGGGTCCCGATGATCAGAGTATTGGCCTGACTGGTAAAGTTTTAAAACTCAGCGGACAGTGTGATGTATAATGAGAATTAAAATGCTAAATTTTATAAATTTATTTTTTATAAATTTTCTATTTGCTCATGTTGATGAACTCAAAGTTTGGGCGTTTTCCCGCAATCCAAAAAGGTTCGATTGGTAGCATTATGGCTGATGAGCGAAAAGTTGTAATTGATGAAGTCGAATTGGAAGTAGATGGTTCAATGACCCTAATACAGGCTTGTGAAGAAGCTGGCATAGAAATTCCACGCTTCTGCTATCATGAACGTCTTTCCATTGCAGGAAATTGTCGAATGTGTCTGGTTGAGATAGTTGGGGGCCCGCCCAAGCCAGCTGCATCTTGCGCCATGCAAGTTCGAGATCTACGTCCTGGTCCAGATGGGCAGCCTCCAGTAGTGAAGACCAACTCACCGATGGTAAAAAAAGCCCGAGAGGGTGTAATGGAGTTTTTACTAATCAATCACCCACTTGATTGTCCTATATGTGATCAAGGGGGGGAATGTGACTTACAAGATCAGGCTATGGCTTATGGAGTAGATTTTTCGCGTTTTAGGGAAGCAAAGCGAGCTTCGGATGATTTAGACCTTGGCCCTCTTGTTGAAACTCACATGACCCGTTGCATAAGCTGTACTCGGTGTGTGCGCTTTACAACTGAGGTGGCAGGGGCATCTCAAATGGGGCAAACGGGGCGTGGTGAAGATAGCGAAATCACAAGTTATTTAGGTGAAACACTAGAAAGCAATTTGCAAGGAAATATCATCGATTTATGCCCGGTTGGAGCTCTAACTTCTAAGCCATATTCTTTCACAGCTCGTCCTTGGGAGCTTAGTAAAACTGAAACTATAGACGTTATGGATGCATTAGGCTCGAATATTAGGGTTGATACGAAAGGTCGAGAAGTTATGCGCATTATGCCGCGTAACCACGATGGAATTAACGAAGAATGGATTTCAGACAAAACTCGATTTGTTTGGGATGGATTGAGGCGTCAAAGACTGGATACACCTTATGTACGTGAAAATGGGAAGCTGCGCGTAGCGACTTGGGCAGAAGCTTTAGAGAAGGCAAAATCAGCAATAACTGATAAGAAAATATTTGGTCTTGTTGGCGATTTAGTCTCAGTCGAAGCCACATTTGCTCTGAAACAGCTAATTGAGGCCTTGGGAGGTTCAGTTGAATGCCGCTTGGATCAAGCTCGGCTTCCAAGCGATAATCGTAGTGCTTATGTTGGAACAGCATCGATTGCAGATATAGATACAGCCAAAACTATATATATAATTGGCTCCAATCCACGGAATGAGGCCCCAACGTTAAATGCCCGTATTAGAAAAGCGTGGTTAAATGGAGCAGAAGTAAAACTTATAGGAGAGCCCTGTGACTTATCCTACGAATATCACCACTGCGGCACAGGCAGAAAATCTTTAAAAGATTTAATCAAAAGCGAAACCTCTTTAGCCGGGGATCAGGAAAGCGTTGTGATATTGGGGCAAGGTGCTATTCGGGATGAAGACGGACTGTCTGTTTTATCTAAGGTGATGGAATTAGCAGAAAAAACAGGGTCAAAGTTTTTAAATTTACATACAGTAGCATCTAGAGTGGGAGCTTTGGATATTGGCGCTGTTGCAGATGGCGAACTAAGTGCTGAGATTGCAAACGCAGATGTGATTTATAATCTAGGCGCTGACGAAATTGAACTCCCTGAACGTGTTTTTGTAATTTATCAAGGAAGCCATGGTGATCGAGGCGCACATAATGCAGATATTATTTTCCCAGCCGCCGCATATACTGAAGAAAATGGAATATTTGTAAATACTGAAGGTCGTGCTCAATTAAGTAGCAGAGCAAATTTTGCACCTGGAGAAGCAAAAGAAAACTGGGCAATTTTTAGAGCCTTATCCGAAGAGCTGAGCAATAATTTGCCCTTTGATAATCTAAGTCAATTGAGAGCACTTTTAGTTGGATTATATCCTAACTTAGAGCAAATAGACGAGGTTCCATTAAATGAATGGAAGCCATTGAAAGCTGGTAAGATGCTTGAGAGAGATTTTTTAAATGTTATCAGTGATTTTTACCTAACAAACCCCATCGCGCGCGCTTCGAGTGTGATGGCAGAATTGTCCGCTGGCGCAAAGGC
>CEQN01088987.1_pt1 | contig 10212 bp, 6 predicted proteins | sample 427011 | NCBI WGS metagenome assembly CEQN01 (sample SAMEA2621277, study PRJEB7988) | marine metagenome | biome: marine biome (ENVO:00000447); feature: deep chlorophyll maximum layer (ENVO:xxxxxxxx); material: "saline water (ENVO:00002010), including plankton (ENVO:xxxxxxxx)" | depth 120 m
AAATCAAACATTATTTAATATTAATAACAGTGGTTTAAGTACTATAAAAGAATTAACAACATCAAAATTAAGTAGTTTTAGTGGTAATATTTCAAATACTGTTTTATATAATAGTTCAATTGATAAATGCTCTGGTAATATGTATAATTTAAATATTTTAGATACTCATAATGCATTAACTATAGTCGGAAATACACATATTAAAAAAGATTTAGTAGTAAATGGTACAGTATCTATCTTACAAAATTTAATTGTTAGTGGAAATACTACATTTATTAATACTGACCAATTAGTAGTAGATGACCCATTATTAATAATTGGAAATAATCAACCAAATAATTTTGATCAGAATACAGCAGGATTATTAACAAATTATGGCAAAAACAATAATCAATATTATACTGGATTAATCAGAGACCATCAATCAAAAGACTATGGATTAATTAAAGATATTCCAAAAGCAACTAATTTAAATAATTTAAATACATATACAAAATCTAATCAATATTTATCTAATTTAAATATATCTAATTTACATACATATGATTCAATTGAAACTGATAATAATATAACTATTAAAAATAATGCAACTATTGGATATAATATATTATATAAAAATGAAATTTATAAAACATATTATGTATCTATATTAAATAACAAATTTGTAATTAATAATATATCTGCACCGATATTAAATTTAAATAAAAATACACAATATGTATTTATTATTGAAAATATAGGGACTGAAACATTTTGGATAACAACTCATACAACAGGTGGAAGTAATAATGCTTCTACAAATGCATATAGTCAAGGGATAACTAATAACGGTAGTAATAATGGATATATTTATTTTTCAATACATAATAAAACTCCTAAGCAATTATATTATCAATCTAATTCTACACTTAATATGGGTAATGTTATTAATATTACTAGTGATAGTACTAATATTATTACTGACTTTGATGATGATACATATATAAATGTTGAAAAAAATACTGATGAAGATATTATTCGTTTTGTAGCAAATAATACAGAAACAATGCAAATTAGTAATAATAATATTAATATAAGTGGAAATTTAAATATTAATGGTAATATTAATTATATTAATTCCACATTTAAACCAGTAGGTATTAATGATATACAAATATTATATAATAAAACATTCGAAGAGCCAATATTACATAATATATCTACATTATCTCTAAAAAATAATATTAATATTGGAACACATGATTTAAAAACAGGAACATTTTCATCTACAATTAGCACTGGAATTGCTCCATTAACTATTCAATCTACTACAAAAGTAAATAATTTAAATGCAGATTTATTAGATGGAAAACATGCACCAATAAATGGAGATATTGTAGGGACAAGTGAAACACAAACTTTATTAAATAAAACAATTAATAATGTAACTATTAATGGAGGACATTTAAAATTAATGAATAATTTAACATTTGCAAATGATGTTAATATTGGTAATATTAATTTATCTGCAGGTATATTAACATCTACAGTAAATAACGGCATTGCTCCACTTAGTATTTTATCTACAACAAAAGTAGTGAATTTAAATGCAGATTTATTAGATGGAAAACATGCGCCAATTAGTGGCCAAATAGTAGGAACAGATGACCCGCAAGTAATAACAAATAAAACTCTCCAATTATCTACTATTAAATTAGAAAGCACTACAAATTCAATTAATACTGGTCAAATACATTGGGATAATACAAATAAACAAATAAATATTGGCGATAGTGCTAATATAAAGAAATTTAGTGATAATAGTATTACAGCGGGAATTCATGGGATAACTGGACATTTTGTAGGTACAACTGATACACAAACAATTGAAAATAAAGCGATAAAAAAATCAACTGGCGAATTTACAACAATTACATGTAATACAATAAGTGTATTAGACCCAACAAATGCAGTAAACGGCGGTACTGGTGCATTAATAGTAAACGGCGGTGCATATATAAAGAAAGATGTAATAATTGATAGTAATTTGAATGTACGAGGTAATATGAATATATTTGGTAATGTTACACAAATAAGTACAGAACAAGTAGTAATTGATGATCCATTATTAATAATTGGTTTAAATCAGCCGAAAACATTTGATAATTTATATAGTGGATTTTTAAATAGATATGGAAATAACAATAAGTTTAATTATAGTGGATTAGTCCGCTTTCCTACAATTGAAAATAAACCATTTGCTTTATTAAAAAATATTGATGAAATTAATAATTTACCAAATATAACAAATTCAAATAGTACTAATAATAACTCATTAAATGATTTATATATAAATAATCTAAAAACATTCGGCAATACATATATTAAACATAATGTAACAATTGATAGTAGTATTGAATCAAATAATATAACGAGTGGTTCATGTGTTGTTAAAGGTGGAATAGGAATTAGTAAAAATGTTAATATTGGAGGTAATTTAAATGTATTTGGTAATATTACTTTAAATGGAATTGATATTGTCCCATCGCCTGTAATAGAAATAAATAATGCTAAGATACCAATTGAAAATCCAGTAAATAGTGTATATAGTAATAATATTGGATTAAAATCAAATGTAGTAGTATCAAATGCATTTAATTTAATTGACCAATGGTTATCTAAAAATTTAATTGATAAACCACCTGCACCAACTAAAAATACACCTGAAACAAATTTAACCACAACATATATACAATTAAATTGGGTAAAACCGCAACAAATACAATTAGGATTTATTAATCAAATTGTACCGAAGATTAATAATATAATAATTGAATATAAATTAACAACTGAACAAACGTGGGCAAATAAAATAACATTAAATACTAGTTCTGCAAATACTACCTCATTAAAAATAATAGCAGATGTAGGTTCAAATAGTTTAAGTGGAACTCAATATATTGCATATGGAATTCAAATTTTAACAAATTATGATTTCAGAGTATATTGTACAAATGAAAATACAATTGGTACACAAGAGTATTTATATTTTAATAATTTAGCAACATTACCAGCGGGTCCACCAATTGGGCCAACAAATTTAAATTCATCAAGTAATACTAGTACTGTAATATATACAAATTGGACAAAACCAACTGATCATGATACAAATAGTGTAGGTATTCAAACAGAACCATTAATTGAAAGTTATAAAGTGACAACAAATAGAATGGATGCACCAAATAGATATGGAGGTGTATTAGCGCCAATAACAACTGAAACTTTAAAATCAAATGGAACATTAACTACAAACGCAAGTACAAATGTAAATATTACTAATTTAAAACCAGGTCATAAATATAATTTAAGTGTATCTGGAAAAAATAGAATAAATACATTATATGGGATTAACTCCAATATTATTGAAGTTACAATGGGATATCCATCTGCGCCAAATTATTTACAATCCAGTTATTGTAGTTCTATTAATAATATTAATTCATTAATTAGTCCATATTCATCTAGTGGTGGATATTCATTAAATGGGTCTAGTCAAATATCAAAAATATTACGGCAAGCGAATATAAGTTATGTAGAAACAATAACGTCTAGTAAGATTCGTACGAATTATTATGAAGGGACAACTGCATTAGGAATTTCTAAATTTTATGCATATGGTGGTTTATCATCTAATTATTTATCTAATAATGCAGAAATAATAATAGATGGTTTTGGTACATCTAAAAATGGAACATATAATAGTAGTAATAATATTACATCATTAATAATATCAAATGATGAAGATTATTATAATGGGACTACTAAAAATGAGGGTTTTTATAAATCAGTAATTATTAAAGGTAAAATTAATTCTGGATTAGTTGCATCGAGTAACTCATATTCATTAAGATTAAAACAAGAATTAGGTACAAATCCTATTCAACAAACTTTAAATACAAATTTAGTTACTTTTAATATTGATAATTTAAATAATAATCCAATAGTTACACATGCACAGATAAATTCAATTCAAAATGTTCAATATGAATTAATATGTGGTGTTGGTTCCTATAAAACACAAGTATCATTAAATATACAATTTATAGTACAATATTTAGCGAATTATTATTTAAGACAAGATAAAAAACATGCAGAAATAATTGTAAAAACAAATCAAGGTCAAGGTACAAATTTAAGTTCAACATTAATAATTGATAAAGGAGATATGAATGGTTCATCACATTCATATTATGATATAAATACAAGTACATATACAACTTCTACTACTAAACATAATAATGGTGCAATATTATTAGAAAATAGTAATAATAATAGATTAATTCAATTTAATGATTTTACAATTAGTTTAAATAATATTGGTTCAAGTGTATTTGATGAAAATATTGGAATTAGAATTAGAGCATATAATTTATATGGGTCGAGTGCATATGTATATGGTACAACTATAAATCCAGCCACTGGTAGTTCTAGAGGTGGAATTCGTATAGATAATGCATCAATTACTACTAAAAATTTAATAAATAATGCAAATAGTAATAATGGTTTATTAGTACAATCTGGAAAAGATAATACAAATGTATTTTATCCGAGCGGTCCAGGTACTGGAACAAATCAATTTGGAGGAACATATGACCATACTAAAAATTTAGTTACTCATTATACTACTGAATTACAATTAGTAAACGGATATTTTTCAACACCAGTAACAACTGATGGGTACAAAAATTATACATCATTTTATAATGTAATAAATGATTATACTTATCCAGATTATTCATCAATTACTAGTGGAAATACATATAGATTTATAACATTTAAATATAGTAATAAAATTAATAATACTGATTTAGTAACATTTAATCTAATTAATACAAGTAATTTTGCTACTGTAAAACCAACAGATATATCATTACATATTAAAATCAATAATAGTACAAATAGTTCTATGAATACTGCTTGGTTAAATGCGAATGCTACAGTATCTGGCGTTGGTGTAACATCTAATAATAAAGATATTAATGGGACTTCATGTTTAATAACAGAAGGTTCTGGTGCATCTACGGCAACACAAAAAAAATGTTATTTACCACCAGCATCAACTGGAGATTTATATATTCGTTTAGGTATTAAATTAAACTCTAATAAAAAAATAAAATATATAAGTGTTAATTAAAAAAAAAGAAATTAATGCACCGTGAATAAATCACGGTCAAAAGCACAGCGGTTTATACAAACTCATCGTGTGGCGGTTATGGTCCTTCATATGTGCCACTCCAGGGAGTTAACAAAATAATGGTGTGGCGGCGACCGTGTATCTGCATATCCGCGACCAGGGTCTCGGTATTAGCCCGAAAGCGGTCCTCGGAGAGCAGGAGCATGTTGAACGCCTCAGTCCTCAAGGCGTTGATGAATTCAATTTCTGGCTCGCCGAGCTTCTTAGCCAGCAAGGCATCGATATCGATGGGGGGGTCAGACACGAAGAGTCTGCCAATCAAGTCACTCTCCGAGAGTACGGCGTACTCGTCCTCTTTGCCCTTTTTGCGAAAGAGGATGTCCACGCGGAAGTTCACGCCAACTGCCTTGACTTGTGTCATCTTGAATAAATATAATTCTTTATGTACAATCAATTTTATTTTTTGAAAGGTAAACACTAACTAAATTAATTATACAAAAAAAAATTCAATTATACCACTAAGTATAGTAGTGATATAATAGAGTAGCGCAACGTCACACTTTTTGTGATTTAGTACGAACTGTGTTAAGTCGCGTTTTACATCGTCACTACAATAAGTGATCAGTAGCTGCTTAATGTTAACTTCCCCGAATGCGTCTGGGTCAACTTCGTACAACTTCTTTAATCCTTCTAGGAATATATTTCGGTGGCGGCGACGGAGTACCTCCATTATTAGAAAATCACAATCACAAATCCCAATCACAAACCAAACACTAAAAACTTGGAGAGGCACACACCCAAATTTTATCGTGCTTCAAAAAACAAAAATAAAGTATATAAGTGTAGTTTAGAATATCTTAAATTATATAACTATCGTTCTTTTAACATCGCACGATGGGTCATTTCAAATGTACGTGCAGATAATTTATCAAAATTTTGTAAATTAGCAATACGTTCGGATTCTTGGCGTTCTAAATTATTTTTTTTTTCTTCATAATATTGTTTATCACTATCATTTAGATCATATGAAATATTACTTCTGCTATTTTTCAAATGTTCAATATCTTTATATTCATCTCTTTCGCATTGAGTTGGGTCAACAATTTTAGATGTAGTATGTGCTTTCTTATAATCTGTATAATCTAAATTATGCGAATTACGAGCTGAATATGAATATTCTTTAGAAAAATCTTCAACATAATCTTCACCTAATGTATGATAATTATTACCGCCACCAGCTAATTCTAAAGGTTCTTTAATTTTTATTAATTGTTGATTTTTATATTCGGTTTTTTCTTTTACATCAAATAATTTATTAAATAGTTTTAAATTAAATTCATCCGAAAATATATATTGATTATTTGTTTGTTCTTCTGTATCATTTATAAAATCATTATATCCTCTATCATAAGGATTATCTAATCTATATTCATTATATACTTTATTAAATGATTCAATATTAAATTTTTGTTTACTAAAATGTATATTTTCAACATTTGATTGTTCTTGAGTAGTTTTATATTGATTATAATCGTTTTTCATATCTGTAAATTGTTTATCGTCCCATTTTTCTTTTAATTTTTTTAATAAATATAAATAGGATTGTGTAACTAATTTAAATATATCTGGATTTCCACCTTTATCTGGATGAGTTTTAAAAGCTAATTCTTTATATTTACTTTTTAATATAGCTGAAGTATAATTTTTATCAATGTTTAAAATTTCATACGGATTAAATTTTTCATTATTATGTAAATTTAACATCATATTATGAAAATCTTCTTTATTATATTCTAATTTAGCCGAATTAGCATTTGATTCTGGTATTGGATTATTCCGTTGTTTTTGTAATGTTTCTAAACTAATATTGGAATTCATTTTATTAAATATATATAAAAAAAAAATATAATTTTAAACTATTATGTATAAAAATAATAAAATTATGTATATTAACGAAAATATTAATCAATATTCATTAGAAGAATTATATTATATTAAAGAAATGATTAATTCTAAAATTATTCAATTAGAAAAACATAAACAACAACAAAATATTATGCATTCAGATTTATTATATAATATTTATGGACAAAGTAGAATTGTTTAAAATATAATGAATAATATATTTTTTAAAATTGATTGGCTATATGTAATAAATCAAGCTAATGCATGATGGGAAGACACTGGGAAGAAATCGTGGAATATTGTAAAAAAATCGCAATCAAACAAAAAGAATATAGAAAGCGTGAAGCCAACGAAAAAGAAATTAAAATACAACGTGAAAAAATAGCTAATAATAATAAATATATAAAGTTAAGAGAAGCTGAAGAAATTTTATATAATAACTTTGAACGGGTATGTAAAGAGAACGGTATTGATAAAAAAATAATGCGAAAAACGGATATTATTGCTCATGTAGCACCATATTATCATGTAATGCTTAATAAAGCAAGTACACAAGAGTTACCACTAGACATAATTCAAAAAATTTTAGGTTATATTCAAGTAGAAGGTATTTCGCCAATTTATGCACCTTTTCCAAATTATAATATAAATGTTCTAATTGGATTATCATTTTTAGGATACCCGATTGGAATATGGCGGATATATACATATTGTAAATATAATGATAGTGGGTCTAAATGTAGGCATATTGATTGTGTATCAAATTGTGTAGATATTATGATTACAGATATTAATATAAAATTGTATAAATTAACTAATTTACCAACTAGACCATTAGAGAAGACAGAAAAGAATGGGAAATTACCTATTGTAATGTTTCATCATATATATAAAAATAAAGATAGTAATGGTACGAAAATGATAGGAATTAAAATTATTAAATGTAATTTATCAAATGAAACTGATTTTAAAATACAATTAAAAGGTCGTAGATTAGAAACGCCTTATAGAGTATTATGTAAGTTAGAGTTAAAATATGATATAGTTCAATCGCTATTATGCTTAACTAATTATGATTATGATGAAGATATTAAAATAATTACATAATAAGTAAATAATATATAAATAATTTTCATAATCATATTGATATTATTTTTTTAAAAATTGATTAAATATAAATATTTTTTATGATAACTATGGTAAAAAACTTGTATTCTAAGGGACTTGAAGTATTATTGAATTCAGATTTAATGACTAATATAATATCACATATTGATATTAATGAACGGTCATTACGTTTATATCAACACTTATGTACTTGTTGTAAAAGAGGATTACAAATTATAAAAAAAGTTGAAAATCCTGAATTAATAGTAACAGAAGATAATACTATAGAAACATTTGCATATATAAAATTTACATTATTAAATATACAATCAATTAATTTTAGTAATAGTTCTGGGCCTTTAAAGAATTTAAACGGAATACATAATGTATTACCAGATTTAACAAAAATTAATTTATCATTCTGCGTTGATCTAGAACAATTGGATGACGTTCGATATTATAAAAATTTAACACATTTAGATTTATCATTTTGTTTTAACATAACTATACAGCATATTCAATGGTTAAAACCTACTATACAAAAACTTGATTTAACTTGTATCGATCATATAGAAACAAATGAAGAAGAAGTTAATCAATTAAAAAAACAATTACCAAATACAAAAATCGATATATAAAATTTAAATTTTTTTTAATCTATTTCTAATATTAATTAATTCATCTGCATTTGGAATACATACTAATGGTACTGCTTTAACAGGTATTTTAACTGGTGTATTTGAACCACGCCCAGAGGATGATTGAGTATAATTATTTTTTATAAGGGTCCCTTTACCTCCTTTTCCTCTAGTAGGCGGTCCCTTACCTTTACCCTTACCTTTATTAATACTTTTACCAATATCATTATATTCATGATTAGATGTATTAGTACTATTATTGTGATTTAAATAATTACTTGCAAATGGTTCACTAACATATGCTTTTGAATTACAAAATGCACATTTTAATAATATGACTTCTTTTTTTATAACAGGTTCATCTTCATCATCACTATCAATTAAACAAATATTTTTACAAATATTTTCATAATACTTTAATTGAATTAAATTCCAATTTACGCCTGCTAATTTTTTATTTAAATCAATCCAACAATCAACTGCTTCAATCAAACATATAACATAATTATTAACAGTTAAATTATTAATACTTTTATGTTCATTATGTTTGTTATAAATTTCAAAGTGAGGTTTATTATTTTTATAAGGTAATTTTATAAATAGTTTATTATCATCTGTTATGTTAGAACGATATTTTACTTTTTTTTTTAAATTTTGTTTAATATATGTCTCAATAGATTTATCTAATAATGAAATAAAATTATATAAATTTTCATTATTACCAATAATCGGTTCTAAACTTAGTGTTAATAATTTAGATTCTATATCTGGTGTATAAATTAATTTAACTTTTGGTGATTTTATAATAATTGATTCATAATTACTTTTATGTTTATAAAAAATATTAAATCTTTTTTTATTTTGATTTATCATATTAATTGACCCGAATTCAAATTGAATATTCGTATCATTATATTTTAAAATTTTACTCATATAGTATGAGTATGAATTAATATATCTTACTTATATAATAAATAATAATTTTAAATAATAATTATTTTAATTAATATTATATAATTTTTATTATTAAAATGCGAAATCTTCAAAATAAGTACCCTTAGTACGTACTAAACTATCAGTTTTTAAGGTAATTTTAGGATTAATATCTTTAATTTGTGTTTGTAAAATACCAAGCCCACTAATATCTGCAAATGTTGCTGTTTTAAGTAATGTAAGTATATTATTATTTGATAAATCGTCACACCCTGCAAGATTAACATTTTTTAATCGAGAATTATCACAAATTATTTCTTTTATTACATACCAATGATCTATATTAAAATTAATTAATTGTGGTAATGTACAAATATTTATAGACTCTATATCCATTATATTATTAATATTTAAAGTATGTAATTTAGTAAATATAGGATTAAATGTTAATATTTT
>CEQN01179448.1_pt1 | contig 10196 bp, 8 predicted proteins | sample 427011 | NCBI WGS metagenome assembly CEQN01 (sample SAMEA2621277, study PRJEB7988) | marine metagenome | biome: marine biome (ENVO:00000447); feature: deep chlorophyll maximum layer (ENVO:xxxxxxxx); material: "saline water (ENVO:00002010), including plankton (ENVO:xxxxxxxx)" | depth 120 m
CTTGCCATAAGATACTATTCCTAGACGGTATAGGAGCAGCACATGGCAGACAAACTTCGGATAGGTTTAATTGGAGCAGGAGGTAATACGCGCCTGCGACACCTCCCAGAATTTCTAAAAATTCAAGATGTAGAGATAGTTGCTGTTGCGAATCGAAGTAAAGAAAGTGCTGGCGCGTTTGCTGCAGAATTTGGTCTGGAAGTACAGACCTCTGGCAACCCCCAGGACGTAATCGGTTCATCTGATATCGATGCTGTCTGCATCGGGACCTGGCCCAACAAACACAAGGAATATACCATTGCCTTACTCGAAGCTGGAAAGCATGTGTTGGTCGAAGCGCGCATGGCAATGAATGCTTCAGAAGCTGCTGAAATGCTTGAAAGTTCGGAAGCTCACCCTGAGTTAGTAAGTCAGATCGTCCCTGCCCCGATGGATTTCAAATCTTGGCGAACCATAAAAAGACTTGTCGACGAGGGCGAATCTGGTGAGCTTGGTACAGTGCGTGAAGCACATATATCAGTACTAAACGGTCAAAACTTAATGCCTAATCCTGAACTACATTGGCGTGACCAGACTGACCTAAGCGGCATGAATATCATGATGTATGGAATCACAGTCGAAATGATTCACAGATGGTTAGGTCCTACACAAGAATTAATAGCCGACGGCCAAACGTTCATTTCAGAAAAATTGAATAGTGACACAGGCGAGATGGTTAAGGTCGATATCCCTGACAGTCTGTCCGTGCTGGCACGACAAAAAAATGGGGCACGAGTCATCTATAGCCTTTCATCTGTTGCAGGTACTCCGACATCACCAAACGGTGCGACTCTCTATGGTTCCAAGGGCACATTAATTTGGTCATTCGGGGAAGACACACTTAGTTTCGCCCCTCTGGGCGGCACTGCCAGTCCGTACCCACATGACGAGCGATCAGTGTTCGGGTGGCAGGTAGAATCTGATTTTGTCGAATCAATTCGTAGTAATGCGCCGGTAATACTGACGAATTTTCAAGACGGACTCGAATATATGAAAGTTGTTGAGGCCACACATCAATCACTAAAAAACAAACAATCCATTACGATTTAGCTTCTTCGCGCAATAGAGCAACTGCTTGCTTGATGGCTTGAGCCGCCACAGGAATATACTCCTCAGCCGGCAATTCAACGGGAATAAGGGATTCATCTCGTGTAGTCATAGGATCTTCACCAGCTGCGATTTTTTCAGGATCCAGACCGATCTGGAACTCGTAAATGTCGCCATCATTTCCAAGGATTAAACATCCGTACTGGGAACTTACTGACTCAGGGCACTCGATTTCTATGCCGTACGCAAACATTGCACCGGGGAAAACGGGAAATTCTTCAAATTCCCCCGCTATTTTTTTTAGAATATCGCTCAAATTATCAGCGGTCTTCTGCAAGAGAGCTGCGCTAGTAATTTCGAACATCTCATAACTATCAGTCATACATGATTTCCTTATCTACCCACAAATATACCCAACGGTGTATAACGCTCAATAGTTATTCAGAATATATTAGAGGTAAGACGACCGGCTGGGGAGAAACGGGCATAATCATTTGACGCTTTGGCTCAGGCAATTTCCGGTCCCTGCTAATAGAATCGAAAGGGATAGCTCACTTATCATGAGGAGCCTTGATACTGAGGTTCCCACATCACTTATCGTGCTCGTTGAACCATTGACTGAAAATGCCGTCGGACATGTTGATGAAATAGCCCAAACGTTATTCAGTGAGCTGCAATCTGCCCTGATAGAAGGTGCGCGAACAAAAACGTTTAGTATCGAGCTCGCTATTCAGAACGCTAGTCGTCGTTTGAACACGCACACAGAAAATCAGGAATTCGAGAATAGGCAGATTGTCTCTATAGCATGCGTAGAAATTCAAGAGGATCAAGCAATAATTGGTTTGTCAGGTCCCACACATTGTTTTTTACGCGATCAAGCTGGTCTATTTTCGCTGACAACCGAAGATCATGAATCAGCCGCTCCAGTCGGTGTGAGTGGACAATTACCTAAGGTGCGATTTTTCAACACCAATCTCCAACACCAAGAGTTACTCTTAACAACTTCCGTCACTCGATCAGACCAAATCCTCAGCAATATTATGTCCTCCGATCTGGTTCGAACAGACTTATGGAACAAAGTGATCGAACATCTCCGAGACACTCCTTCTGCCTCTGCAGTACTGATCGCTTGGGAAGAAGATATCGGTGACGAAGCTAGAGACAAGGAGGATATACATACACAAAACTCTCCAGGCACTTACTCTCGATCTCGTTCGGCTGTTTTCAAGTCGGCACCAATAAAAATCAAACACTTAGCCAGTAGATATTTGTGGCAGGTTTTAAGTGCCCTATTGGTGCTAATGATTTCCGTAACAATTGGACTCCAAATGTATGAAGCTAACCAATTCGACTTTTGGAATAAACATGAGCAGATAATCCTTGAAGCAAAGCTGCAAGCATCACAAAGTCTATTGGTGGCCGAAGGCAACTCCACAAGTGCAGAGTCGCGGGCCACCTTGTACAACGCACAACGGATGATCACCGACACTCTGAATATAACCGGCAAGAATACTGAACTGGAAGCACTTCAAACTGAAATTCAACTCCGTATCACCACTCTTGATAAGACAACATGGCTCACGGACCTCAAACTCGTACTAGCACCAAGTCCAGTGGATACTAATGTTCATTTTGGTTCGCTTGTGCTCGCAAATAGTCACCTATGGATCCTTGAATCAAACTCTGGGGAAGTGCTAAAACTCGATGATCAACACTCGTCGCAGTATGCATACGAGGTCATTTTTGTTCGCGGGGTCACATACCAGGGTGTCCCAAGCAACACACCAGTCGATATAGCCTGGGATGATCGTCGAAATCGTCTCCTTATCCTAGACATCAATGGTAAATTGTTCGCTAGCGATCCAACTTCCGAATATCAACCTAAACCGATAGCCGGTTCTTTATCCTTATCGGAAGATACCAAAAGGCAATTCGTCACGACGGGCGACACCGTCCACATGCTCAGTTCTGACGGGGTAGTCACGACTTATGTAATCAGTCGCAGCGCGATTAGAAAGATAAACACCTCTCAAATAGATCAGGTGTCTGAATCCGATCTTTTCAAGCTAGATGTGCATAAAGATGGCATCATCGTGTTGGGAGATCAGGGTCTTTATGTAATCACTCAAGGCACTCCAATAGCGCTCGTTCCAAACGTGTCACCTTCTCCAGAAAAAGCAACGTCGATTTTATCCACGGACGGTGGTTCGAGTTTGTTGATTGGAGATCCAGAAAATCAAAGGATTATTCACATTTCGGATACTGGTGGACTGATCAGGCAATATGTTCATCCCTTGCTTTCAGATATTGTGAACATCGTGGCTACTGAGAGTCATATATATGTCTTAGGAAAAGATTCAATACGATCGTTCGAATATTAGAAGTAATACGGCTTCAGATACGACGCCAAATCACATTTTCACTGGCATCAGTGAACGAAGAAACTTTTCCAACATCTGAAAGATATTTAAGATGTGCAATCGTTTCTCCAAGGGCCATTCGTTTTTTGAAAATCGAAAACCCTTCAAATGGCTTATTCCAAGTCACTCTGGAAGAAATCATGGCGGCCGTAGCTGAATTCGATTCGCCAATTCCTGCCATCACCTCCTCGCATCGCTTTTCATGGTGGTCAAGCAGTTCGTCACAACGCTCACTCAAGTCATCTATAAGGTTTTCGTGTGCCGGTAAGCCTCGGTTGCGGCCGAGATCTCGAATCTTTATCAGAGAGTCTAAAAACTCCCCTAATGGATTCCGATCAGCTTCCTCATCTTCAGGCGATAAGGATACATTGGGTGTAATTCGCCCTAGTATGTGATCGCCAGTCAGGACCATACTCTTATCGAGGATCTCCACACAAAGATGTCCCGGGGTATGACCTGGAGTCCAATGCGCCTGCAATTCCCACCCGTTGACATCAATCTTCTGCCCATCAGCTAGAAGAATATCCGCGTCGATTCGTTTAGAAAACCAGGAGTTGTCACGGCCATCCGCACTACTTCTATCACTATTTGTACCCGTACTAAAACCCTCTGCAATTTCCGATTTCGAGATGCCGTGTCTAACCATCCAGTGGTTATTTTGTTGAACCCAGTCTGCACTCCCTCTTGAGCTATCTGAATACCACTTCGCCTCTCTGGCCATCATGGCAATATCACATTTAGGTGATTGTTGTTTAATCCAAGACGCCATCCCAAGATGGTCCGGATGTGCGTGAGAGATCATCAGTGTATGGACATCAGACATGTTGAAACCTAGTTTCGACAGCTGTGACTCTAAGGCACTTTGTGCTCGCTCAGTACCGTGACCGCTGTCGTATAGTGCAATACCGTCCGCCGTAACAAACGCATATGCATACACCCACGGGAGGGCTTCTGAGGTCATCGGTGTCCTGAGACGCCATAGCCCGTCGGCAATCACCTCAGGTTCCCAAGGAGCATCAGGCCAACCAGTGCCACCCACAGACGCCTCCAAAATCTGCATCAAAAGCCATCACTATTAGGTGGCTCTTCTGATAGAACTAAAAAAGAGATGTAGCTGCCGTATCTGCCACCTCATATAGTGGTGCACCCCATAAGCCAAGGACCACCATAGCAACAAACAACACGAGGGTCGTCAGATATCCTGACGTTGTTAAACTCAACTTCTTAGAGCTGTCCTCGGGCTCGTAAAGGTACATCTGCCGAATGACCATCAGGTAGTAATAGAGCGACACCGTAGACGCGATCACCGCGACCACAACTAATCCTAAATGGCCGGCCGATACAATCGCCTGAAAGAGTATAAATTTTGTGAAAAAACCAACCAGAAGAGGCATCCCAGCCAATGAGAAAAGTCCCGCGGTAATCAGTAAGGCAAGATACGGACTGGTTTGTGCTAATCCTTTAAAGGCTGATATTTCCTCTGACTCTTCATTATTAAAGAAGTGAGTAACCCCAACGAACACTAATATATTGGTGATGATGTAGCCCGCAAGATGCACCAAAACACCTGAGGTTGCAATATCAACGTACCCGCTTCCAACTGCAACTACAGCCATCAGCATATAGCCCATTTGACCAATCGAGGAATACGCCAAAAGTCTTTTAATATTCGTCTGCTGGAGCGCGACCAAGTTACCAACGACCATAGTGGCAACGGCAAGGGCCGAGAAAATCATCTGCCAATCACCTGCGATCGGAAGTAATGGGCCACCAAACCAGCGGAGTAGTATTGCAACTGTCGCCGCTTTAGATGTTGCCGACAGAAAGGCCGTCACTGGAATAGGAGCGCCTTCGTAGGCATCTGGTGTCCACATATGGAAGGGCACGGCAGAAGCTTTGAATCCAAGACCAACAATGATCATCACTAGTCCTAGAAGAAGAGTCGGCTCAAGATCAGAAATTGACCCTGATAATGCTGACGCAATTTCTGAATAATCTGTAGAACCCGAAACGCCGTACAACAAGCTAAGTCCGTATAAAAGCGACGCTGAGGCCACTCCTCCGAGCAATACATATTTCAGTGATGCTTCGTTAGATCTGAGATCACCTTTTGTGAGAGATACAGCAATATAAAGCGAAAATGAGAGCAATTCTATACCCAAGTAAGCGGTCAATAATTCGCCTGCCGACGCCATAAGGACAGCGCCTAACGTAGCAAGAATCAAAAGTCCATAAAACTCTCCAATGTGAGATACATACTTAGAAATATATTCATGTGAGCCCAAAACGATGGTCAGAGTTACGCCGTAGAACAACACTCGGAAGAAAGTCGTGAATGAATCGAGAATTATGAGTCCGGCAAAGTTTCCATCATGATTCAATCCGATAGTTAAAGTGGCGACCAGAGCACAGACAATTCCAACAATTGTCAGCGCCAGAGCGATCTGTGATGGAAGCTTTAGCTGAACCTTGAAGGCATCGGCACCTACCACAATCATTGCGAATAAGACCGCAATTATTTCAGGTAGCACAAGAGAGTAATCGAAATCGAGAAGCTGGCCTGATAGGTCTGTCACACTAGTCCTCCAACTCTACAACGTAAGCCCAGGTATCTGACTTAACGAACCAGCAATACGGTCAATCCAAGGCGATGGCCACAGGCCAAGCAATAATATTGATGCTGCAAGCACTGCCGCCCCCGAACGTTCGATCCATGTCATTTCTTTTAGAGAATTCCACTTCGGATTGGCCTCGCCAAAAAATGATTGAGCAAGAGCGCGCATCAGATATGTCGTGGTTATTGCGGCTGTTAGTACTGCAAGCCCACCCACGATCGGGTATGAGCGGAACGCACCTATGAAAATATGAACTTCTGCAATGAATCCTGATAGACCAGGCAAGCCTAGCGAAGCTAAAGCTGCGAACACAAAGAATACAGACCAGATTGGCATTTGCTTAGCAAGTCCACTGAAGTTAGGAAGATCTCGGTTATGTGACTGGTCGTACATTGCCCCTATCAGCAAGAAGAACAATGCTGTCATAAGTCCATGCGCGGTCATCTGCAGCACGGCTCCGGTCATACCAATCACATTCATAGTTCCTAATCCAACGAAAACATAACCCATATGGGAAACTGATGAGAACCCCATAAGTAGTTTCATGTCCGTTTGACGAAGGGCTGAAATAGCTCCATAGAGAGCGGCCGTAATACCTAATGCCACCAATGCTGGTCCCCAATAGATCGCACCCTCTGGCATCATTTGTGCCCCGATCCGGACAATCCCAAATGCACCAACTTTCATTAAAACCCCGGCATGGACCATGGACACCGCTGTAGGTGCCGCAGCATGCCCATCAGGTGACCAAGAATGGAACGGGAACATGGCGCCTAGAGTTCCACAACCTATCACCACTAATGGGAAAAATATCTTCTGGAAATCTTCATCTTTGGAGGCCCCCAGGAGTACCTCCATATCGAATGTTCCAAGACCAACTTCCGCAAACACAGCGAAGATAGCAGCGAAGATGGGAATCGAGCCTGCCATAAGCATCATCATTAGTTTCATCGCACCGTATTCTTTGCGTGTAGAGCCCCATACAGCGATAAGTAGATACATCGGTAATAAAGCGGTCTCATAAGCTAGGAACCAGAAGAAAAGATCCATCAATACAAACACACCGAATACCCCGGCTGTAAGTATGTAAAACAACACAAAGAAATCCTTAAGCCTATGCTGAATTTTCCAGGAAACCCAAGTCCCGGGCATAACGACTATCCCGGTAAGCAATACTAATGACGCGGTGACTCCATCAATGCCAACCTTGAGCGATATACCAGCGTCCCCAAGCAGACCAACGTTTTCAATCCATGGATAACTCAGTACCCCTTGATACGTGTCACCCTCAAACGAGTACGCAGCGAACACATACACCGACATGATGAATAATGCCAGTGAAGATATGGCTGTGATCCCTACGATTGCTGAACGCTCCTTCGAGGGGACCAGCATCAGACCGACCGCTGTTATAAGCGGCAAGACCATCAAGGCGATCAGAATATATCCATCAGATTCGGTCATTACTCACCCATGCTCCATCCATATTCTCAATTCCTACGCTCTGGCCAACACCATCACACCAAGCACCAAAATGCCAGCTGCGATCGCCAACGCATAATTTGGAATGCGACCAGTTTGCAAAAATTTCAACCTATATCCGAAATATCCAATGAATTGGGCGCCACCATCAACACCGGCTTCATTCACAATCTTCTTATCGAACCAGGCAACGATTCCGGCTAAACCGAGTACCACGCGATTAATAATTCCCTGATATAGATCATCAAGATAATATCGGTTCACTAGAAGTGCGTGAAGATCCGGTGACCAATTCCGAGCTCGTACAGCTCGTTCTGCCGATCCATGCCAATAAACCCAGCCAATCACAATTCCTGACACCGAAGAAACAGTTGCGACCGACGCGAAAGCCCAATCAATTTCAAAATGATGAGGATGATGGAGGTACACTAACGCACCAATCCCACCTGAGAAACCAAGTAGTTCGCCTATTCCGTCAAACACGAAGAACCCAGCCAACGTCGCGAAAACAGCAAGTATAAGAAGTGGAGCCGTCATAGAGCTTGGACTCTCGTGAGCATGATCGTGAGCAGCACGATCTCGGGGATCACCAAAGAACGTGAGGAGAACCAAGCGGGTCGTATAGATAGCTGTTAGCAGCGCAGTCCCCGCCAGCACGACGTAGACAATCGGGCTCGAGTAACTTGATACCGCATGCAGGATCTCATCTTTCGACCAAAATCCTGCAAAAATAGGAATCCCGGCGAGAGCCAGTGATCCAATGACAAAAGTAAGTGCCGTAATGGGTTGCTTACGTCGGAGCCCGCCTAAGTATTCGACTTCCTGTCGATCGGTCGCATGAATCACTGATCCAGAACCCATGAATAAAAGTGCTTTGAAAAAAGCATGTGTCAGAACATGGAACATGGCAGCCCCAACAGCACCAACCCCGAGCGCCACAAACATGAACCCCAATTGAGAGACCGTTGAAAATGCCAGAACACGTTTGATATCAGATGCAACGAGTCCCATCGTTGCTGCTAGAAATGCGGTCAAAAGACCAGTGTATAAAACAACGTCGCGAGCCACGGTGACTACTTCGAATACTGGTGAAAACCTCGCGACCAAATAAACTCCAGCTACAACCATCGTCGCGGCATGAATCAAGGCTGAAGCAGGAGTAGGTCCCTCCATCGCATCCGGAAGCCAAACGTGCAACGGAAACTGTGCGCTTTTGCCTACAGCGCCACCAAACAACGCTATCATCGCCACAGTCAAATATGTTTCACCAATTTGACCAGAGGTGGCCGCCGCAATAATCGTCTGTATATCAAAGCTACCTGTGGCTTTCCATAGAAGAATGATCCCGATTAGTAACCCTACGTCACCAATTCGAGTTGTGATAAAAGCTTTTTTCGCGGCCTCAGCAGCTGACTGCCTTTCCCAATAAAAACCTATTAACAGATACGAAGCTAAACCGACGCCTTCCCAAGCAAGGTACATCCACACCAGGGATCCTGAAGTTACAAGAAGCAGCATTGCTGCAACGAACAAACTCAATACGGCAAAGTACCAACCATAACGAGTTTCACCATGCATGTAGCCGATTGAATATACGGCAACCATCAACCCAACAATTGAAATTGCGATAAGCATAACTACCGTGATGGCGTCAACAAATGTTGAGAATTCAATTAAAAAGAGAAAATCGCCTGACTCTATTCTCACCCAGTCAAACGCAAATATATTCGCTCCGTCAGGGTGGAACTCATTCGAGTGGAATTGGCCCTGGAAATCACCGATTATGAAAAGCGTCACCAATAATATGCCGAGCATGCCGAGCACGGAAATGAAATCACCTTGGCGAGGCAATATTTTGCCCACCGCACTGATCAGGAGGAACGATACCACTGGTATCGCCGGCAGCAACCAAGCCTGCTCCATTCCGGGCATTTCCACTCTCCTAATCTACAACACTTCACGTCCAAAAATTTATGGACGTTCTACCAACGCATCAAACTTGCTTCATCAACGTTGGCAGTCCTTCGTTCCTTAAATAGCCTCAGCACAATCCCAAGCGCCAACCCCACTTCGGCTGCCGCAACGGTGATCACAAATAGCGCGAAAATCAATCCTGTGAAAGCATCTGAATCCAAATATGATGCAAATGCAATGAAGTTAATTGATACCGCGGCAAGCATGAGCTCGACAGACATTAGTATCAGGATCGCACTGCGGCGTGAGAGCACACCAATCAGACCAATCCCGAATAAAATGGCTGACAAAACGAGGAAGTATTCTATTGGTATCACTCCAACACCTCCTCAGGTGGACTCTCCTCTTGTGCCTGAACGTTAATCAGGGCCCCCGTTATCGCCACATCAAGCAACACAGCTACAACAATAATCGGAACGGTGAACTCCCGAAATAATCTCTCACCAAACACATCGAAAGGTACAATCCGTGCTACTGGGTCTCCCCACTGGGCTGAAATCAAAAGCGCGATGAAGGTACCTATAAGCAAAGATCCTAAAAGCAATGCTATCGGTTTTTGTGATCCGTCTGTAACTATAGGGTCCTCATGAGCATTGGTCATCATAAGACCAAACAACAG
>CEQN01074454.1_pt1 | contig 10156 bp, 11 predicted proteins | sample 427011 | NCBI WGS metagenome assembly CEQN01 (sample SAMEA2621277, study PRJEB7988) | marine metagenome | biome: marine biome (ENVO:00000447); feature: deep chlorophyll maximum layer (ENVO:xxxxxxxx); material: "saline water (ENVO:00002010), including plankton (ENVO:xxxxxxxx)" | depth 120 m
CGAAGAGTTGGCTAGCATTCTTTATAGACAAACGGTTAAAGCAAAACTTTGATATACAGAATTGGTAAAAGAAAAAAGCTAAACGCTGACATTAATGTTGTTCCATACATTGATGTGATGCTAGTACTTCTAATCATTTTTATGGTTCTTTCTCCCCTCCTTATTCAAGGCATCGATGTAAATCTTCCTAAAACTGATACCACTAAAATGTCAGTTTCAAGTGAGCCGCTAGTTATTTCAATTGATAGCCAAGGCGAGTATTTTATTAATCTGGGTGAGGAGCAATTACCTATCTCTTTAATGGAGTTAAAAAATAAGGCTAAAATTATTTATCAAGCAAACCCAGATATTGAAATCGTTTTTAAAAGTGATGCAAAAGTACCTTTCGATTATGTGGCCAAAGGTATGGCAAGTATCCAAAGTTTAGGAATTCAAAAGATAGGAATAATTACTTCAGGCTATGACAGCTAATTATAGATATTTACAAGCATCGCTGTTTTCTTTTTGCATCCATGCAATTCTTTTTTTATATATATATGGAACCTTTGACTCTAATACTTCTCAGACACTCTTGATATCAAAACCTCTTCAAATAGAATTAAAGTTTGATTTACCGTCTCAAAATGTAAAAAAACAAATTCCTGCTGCTCCTAAGACAATAGAAGTTCCATTGGATCAAATCCCTCAAAATATTGTCTATTCCAAAGTCACTGATGTAATTCAGATCAAACAAAACAATGAGTTGATTGACTCTAGCATAGCTAACCTTTTATCAGAAGAGAGTGAGATTGAGATTGATAGAAAGAAGCAAGAAATTACAATTTATGCTCAAAAAATTATTACCACCATAGAAAGTGCTTGGATGAAACCTAGAAATATTCCCAATGATTTAGTTGCAAATCTAAGGCTAAAAATTCGATCTTCAGGAAGAATCATAGGTGTAGAGCTAATTAAAAGTAGTGGCAATATACGATTTGATAATTCAGCTCTTCAAGCAGTAAGGAGAGTAGAGACTTTTAGTTTTTTTAATTCCATCCCAAAAAATTTATATGAGAGTGAGTTTAAAATAATTGCCATAAGCTTTAATCCATCATGAAAAAAAATTTAGTATTAGTTGCATTATTGCTTGTTCCAACTTTGAGTCAAGGAGAGCTTTTTTTAGAAATTACAAAGGGCTCTGAAGATCCATATAAAGTAGCAATGATTCCATTTGAAGGAAATAAGAGAGTTTCAAAGCAACTTAATAATATTATGAGGAATGACTTAATTCGAACAGGTGAATTTTCTATTCTAGATGAAGAATTATTATTGCCAGTAAAAATCATTGATGATGAATTAGTTTTAAGCGACTGGAAATTGCTTGGAATGGATTATTTGGTTACTGGAACAATATTAAATGCAAATAATTCATTAGATATTAATTATGAAATCTACGATATTCACAAAAAGAGAAAAGTGCGGAGCTCAAAAGTTTTTGGTATACCAAATCAAATTAGACAGCTTGCTCATTACACGAGCGATGGAATATATGAATCAATAACAGGTATTAAAGGCATAGCTGCAACCAGGTTGTTGTATGTCAATGAAATAAAAGATTCTCAACTAATCTCTACATACAAACTTATGTTAGCTGATTCAGACGGCGCTAATGAAAAAATTCTTTTGTCAAGTTCTGAGCCTATTATATCTCCCTCATGGTCACCAGATGGAAAAAGAGTTGCATATGTATCATTTGAGACAGGAATTGCAAAAGTGTTTATACAAGATATAGCTTCTGGTGAAAGAGAGGCCGTGCTATCAAAAGATACTCAGATTAGCTCTCCCTCATGGTCGCCTGACGGAAAATACCTTTCCTTAACTCTTTATCAAGATGGAAATGCAGAAATTTATATTTTAAGGTTGCGCGATCGAACCTTAACCAGGATGACCAATCAATTTGCAATTGATACAGAGTCTTCATGGTCACCTAAAGGCAATAAAATTTTGTTTACAAGCGGTCGCTCTGGTTCACCACAAATTTATGAGTTAGATCTAAGAAAATTAAATCCAAAAGCTAAGCGTATTTCCTTTGAAGGAACGTATAATGCAAAAGCCTCATATCTACCGAAGGAAGAGGGAATTATCTTTGTTCATCGGTCTAATGATGGTTTATTTCACATCGCTCTTAAATATAAAAAAGAAAATTTTATAAGAGTTTTAACTGAAGCAAAGATGGATGAATCACCTAGTGTTGCTCCTAACGGTAATATGGTAATCTATGGTATTAAAGAACAAAATCTAAGCATGCTGGCTGGATTTAGTCTAAGTGGTGCAAAGTTTAAATTACCGGCATCAAATGGAGAAGTCAGAGAGCCTGCTTGGTCAAATTTCTTAAGATAATATTTATAATGGAACAATTATTATGAGCAAATCAATTAATTCACTTTTCACTCTATTAACATTAATTATCTTTACTGCTTGTAGCTCTGTTCAAATAACAGAAGAGGCGGTTGGAGATCAAAGTGTTGCTGGGGTTTCTATCACATCAAAATCTCCAGCTAACCAGGCAATTCTAGCAAATGCTGTAGTTTACTTTGGGTATGATCAATCCAATCTTACATCTAAATCAATACAAGCATTAAAAGGTGTTACTGAGCTTATGAAGAGAAATTCAAAAATTACTATTTCAATTGAGGGTCATGCTGATGAAAGAGGTACCAGGGAATATAACTTAGCCCTGGGTCAGAGAAGAGCTGAGTCTGTTGCTGATTATTTGGTCGCAAATGGAATTAACAGGAATAGACTAATTACAAAAAGCTATGGCGAAGAAAGGCCTTTATCTTTAGGTTCTAATGATACTGCATGGTCAAAAAATAGAAGAGTTGAAATCAAGTAATTTTCTTTTTGAATGAAAAGCTTCTTTGCTGCACTTCTTTTAGCACCTCTTCAAATCTATTCTCAAGATGTAGATGCCTCCGATATCTTGTTTTTAAAGATTCAAGAGCTTGAAGGTGAGCTTGCTAGCTTAAGAAGTGAACTTGAGTCTCAAGCTTACCTAATTGAAAAATTATTAAATGAAGACACAAATCAAGAAGAGAGCAATGCTTCTTTAGGTAGTGAAATTCAATCCGAACTAAGCACATTCAGATTTGAGGGAATTAATGATAGTAAAAGTATTGATGAGGTTTATGATCAAGCAATTTTTGAGTTAAATGAAAAAGATTTTCAAACTGCTAAACAATCTTTTAATTATTTAGCTAACAATTTTAATGATGATGAAAAAATTCCACTAAGCCTATTTTGGCTTGGAGAGATTTCATTATTAGAATCGAACCTAGAGCAGAGTGAAAATTATTTTCAAAGATTAGCTTCTGACTTTCCCGATCATTGGAGAACTCCGCTTGCTCATAAAAAAATTGGTGACATTTTAAGTATGTCAGGTGATCCTGGTGCCGCAAAAATTAAATACCAATTTGTTGTTCAAACATTTCCTGACAATACTGCCTCATCATTAGCCTTGCAGTTATTAGAAAATATGGAATAATCTCTTCTTTTTTATGGAATCCTTTTGCGGGTCGCTAGCTCAGCTGGTAGAGCAGTTCGCTTTTAACGAATTGGTCACAGGTTCGAATCCTGTGCGACCCACCATCTTTAGTTCATTAACAAATGTCAATACTAATTAGTTTCATAAAAAATTCTCTCTCGAGAGTATCACTGTCATTCACTAAAGAATCTGGACTTGCAGGATTTTTCTTTTTTTTAGTTTTGTGCTCATGGTATATCTTGCGTCCTGTAAGAAACGAAATGGCTGTGCAGAACTCAGATATACTGCCGTATCTTTTGGCTGTAGGCGCTTTTGTAATGCTGCTTTTAAATCCAATTTATTCATGGCTTGCTTCACGAAGAAATTTAAAAGGAGTATTAGTTGGGTGCTACTCATTCTTTATTCTTAATTTATTAATATTTATTGTTTTATGGAAATTTTTTAACCTTTCCTCAGCAATCTGGCTAAGTCAAATATTTTATATTTGGTGCAATGTCTATTCTTTTTTTGTGGTTTCTATTTTTTGGGTAGTAATAATTAATCTATTTCGTGGAGATGGTGCTGCTAATGTTTTTGGTGTGATTGCTGCAGGAGGCTCGCTGGGAGCATTTCTCGGCTCAGAGATTTCTAAGCAATTGGCATCAACATTTAATGAATCAGGCATTATTTTTTTTACATTAATTTCAATTATTTTCCTAATACTGGCATTGGCTACAGGCATAATTTTACTTAAAAGGTTTGTATCATTAGAAGATATAGATAAGGCTGCAGGTGGAACAAGTTTAGATGCTCTAAAAAATCTTATTTCTTCATCTCAAATTAGATCAATAGGGTTGTATATGTATCTTTGGACAGCAATGATGACCATCCATTGGGTTACCTCAATAGATATAGTTAATGCCTGGTCTTCGGATGGCGGAAATAGAATTATTTTCTTTAGCAATATAGAGCAAACAGTAACAATTCTTACTTTGTTTACCCAATTTTTCTTAACCTCAGCAATTATAAGATTTGCAGGACCCAAAACTATTTTAATGTTCTACGGATTTATATTTATGGGTGCATTCATAGGCTATTACCTCAATCCAACAATTGGGTATGTATTCTTCATTACCATTATTTTGAGGCTGTTTGAATATGGTATTAATAAGCCAACCAGAGAAGTGGTTTTCAGTTATTTAAAAAGAACAGATAGATACAAATCGACAGTTATGGTTGATACGTTTTTGGTAAGAATGGGTGATTTTTCTGGCAGTGGATTTATTCTTATATCAAAATCATTCGGATTACTATTTTCTCAAGTCCCACTGCTGGCAATTCCATTTGCTGGGTTTTTGGCGGCACTGGGATTCAAGATTCCACCTAAGGAAAAAATTAGCTCTTAGAAGCCTCTTCTTTTACCTAATCTTTCTTTAGCAAATTTTATCTTCGTCATAATGGTTTCTGAAGTTTGAAAAGAATTGCCTGAGAGACTTAATGCAAATTGAAATTGGTTGAGCGCATTATCAAAATCTCCAATTAATGTGTAATACTCACCACGACTGAGATGATATCCAACAATATTTTTGCCGGCTCTTTGAACTTCAGATAATTGCATCCATAAACCTGGATCACGATTTTTTCTAATCAAAAGATCTCTTAAAATCTCTTCAGATTTAATAAATTCTTTTTTAGAACTTAAGATTTTAGATTTAATAATTGATGCGGGATAGTTTCCTGGAGAAATATTAAGAACTTGATCGATGTTCTTTAGAGCATCGCTAAGCCGTTGACCAGATAATAAAATTTCTGATTTTGTTATATTTAAAATTAAATTTTTTGGAAATTTGATTAATATCTCATTCATTACTCTTAACGCTTGATCAGTTTGTCCATTAGATTGGAGTGCACTTATATATGCATATTTATTTTCATTAGTTGGATAATCTTTATACAATTTTTCAAAGTATTTGACTGCAGCCTGAGGAGATAATGAGTTATATCTCACTTTTAGCCTTCCTTTTACAAATTCAAAGTTGATTGTATTTTTTTTGCCGCCAGTAAATTCTATTTGATCTGCTGCATTAAAAGCGTCACTTATCCTTGAAGATGTAATAGGGTGAGTTAATAAAAATTCCGGAGGATTATCTCCAGCTAATTTTCTAACTTTAGCCATATTTTCAAACATTTGACCCATACCCGCAGGATCATACCCTGCAGCTATTAAATTATTAAAACCATACCTATCTGCTTCTCTTTCAAAAATTCGACTATACCTTAATTGTTGTTGTTGAAGTGCAGCAGGCCCTGTAATAAAAGCAGTTGGATTATTTGAGATAATAGCTAATGCTATTGCTGATACCATAACTAAAGAGGAAGCAAGGTTAGTGTCTCTTCCTCTCAAGATATTTCTAGCAAAATGTCTTTGACTCAAATGAGCTAGCTCATGACCTAAAACAGATGCTAATTGAGCTTCATTTCCTGCATTTAAAAACAAACCCCCATTTACCCCTACAACTCCTCCAGGAGCAGCAAAAGCATTGAGAGACTTTTCATCTATTAGTACGATAGTAAACTGCCTATCCTTGACTTGAGATGTTTCGGAAAGTTTATATATCAGTAGCTCAGTGTATTCTTGAATAATTGGATCATTAATCAAAGGAGCCTGGGCATATACTTGCTCTAAGAAACCTTGCCCCAAAATCTTTTCCTGGTCGAGCGAAATGACCCCTGATACTCTATCGCCTAAACTTGGTAAATTTAGATCTTTTTCTTGTGAAAAGACAAATAGAGAGATAAATAAAAAAAGAAAGAAAGAGCGCTGGATTAACATATGTTCATTATTTCAATTGCTATGAAGCTTACACTATTGATTGTTTTCAATTAACATATCATTTCTAAGACAAAATTAAATATAAAAAGTGCTTGAAGAAATAAATAATTTATTTAAAAAAATATTTTCTAATGAGGAAACCCTGGTATTTGCATTATTGCTTACTATTGGTTTTTTAATAATATTTTTTTTAGGCAATATTTTAACTCCTTTTTTGATGAGTTTAATTTTTGCATATTTGCTCATAGGGATGCAGAAACGCCTTGAAGAATACGGATTAAATAGCACAATTGCATTAGTACTTACTTATAGTTTTTTTCTGTTAATTGGTATTGCATTAATAGTTTGGTTAGGCCCTTTGGTTTACCAGCAGCTTCAGTCATTAATTTTAGAAATTCCAAAATGGGTTAATTCATTTATGATATTTGTACAAAATGTTCCTGAAAATTATCCCGATTTGGTCTCTTCTGATCAAATCACAGCATTTTTACAAAGTCTTTCTGGTCAAATCACAGCAATTTCTCAGGATTTTTTGAAGGCTTCAATCGCAGGTATTCAAAATACAGTAACTATTGCTATAAATTTAATATTACTTCCTATTCTTGTTTTCTTTTTTTTATTTGATAGGGATTCCATTATCTCTGGCTTTTTAAGCATCCTGCCGAAAGAGAGGGCAATGCTTCAAAACGTTTGGGTTGAGATGGATGATCAATTGAGTAATTATGCTAGAGGAAAGGCCATAGAAATAGTGATTGTTGGCCTTGCAGCAGCTATTATTTTTATGTATTTTGATTTGCAATATATAGCTCTTTTATCAGTTTTGGTTGGATTTTCAGTTTTAATACCTTTTTTAGGTGCTTTTATCGTAACTTTGCCAGTTGCAGCATTAGGTTTGCTTCAGTTTGGTTTTAATTTTGATTTTTGGCTTTTAATGGGGGCATATTTAGTCTTGCAAATCCTTGATGGGTACTTATTAGTTCCGTTGCTTTTTTCTGACGCAGTTAAACTGCATCCTGTCGTTATTATGTTGGCGGTTTTTGTATTCGGAGCAGTATTTGGTTTTTGGGGCGTATTTTTTGCAATACCAATAGCCACTTTGATAAAAGCGATATGGAATTCATGGCCAGAAAACCTATCGAATTAAATTAGCCAATCAACTCTTTGGCAGTATCAAGAACTTCTTGAACATGTCCTTTAACTTTCACTGATCTCCATTCTTTCAAAACCTTTCCTTTGGAATTTATTAGAAATGTACTTCGATCAACTCCCATGTATTCTCTTCCATACATTGATTTCAATTTCATAACATCAAATGCTTTGCATACCTTTTCGTCAGGATCAGATAAAAGTTCAAATGGAAAGTTTTGTTTGGACTTAAAGTTTTCATGAGATTTGATTGATTCTCTCGATACGCCCAATATCTCAGTATTCAATTTTTTAAATTTTTTGTAGCTATCTCTAAATTCTTGGCCCTCAGTAGTGCATCCAGGAGTCGAGTCTTTCGGATAAAAATAAATTACTACATTTTTATTGTTATAAGTTTCATTGGATACAACTTGATTGCTTGTTGCATCAGCTTTGAATTTTGGACAGTTTTTTCCTTCTAAATTTTTAGCCATCATTTCCTCAAAAAAAAGTGTATAGTTTTATTTTTTACTGAAAACATTCATGATGCAACCCCTACAAGGTAGTTTAGTAGCTTTAGTTACTCCGATGAAAGCAGATGGCAGTTTAGATTTTGATGCTCTTGGAGGATTGATAGAATGGCAGATTGAATCTGGAACTGATGGCATTGTCTCAGTTGGAACAACTGGAGAATCAGCGACTATTAGCGTTCCAGAACATCTTGAGATAATAGAAAAAACTATTGAATTTGTAGATGGAAGAGTGCCTGTAATTGCTGGTACCGGTGGCAACTCGACACAAGAGGCAGTTGAACTTACACAAAAAGCTTCAGAGCTTGGGGCTGATTATGTCCTTATAGTTACACCTTACTACAATAAACCAAATCAAGAAGGTTTATTTCAGCATTTTATAAAAATTGCAGACACTGTTGAGATTCCACAGATACTTTACAATGTTCCATCACGCACAGCATGTGACCTTAGGCCCGAAACTGTAATTAGACTTGCTAATCATCAGAACATTGTTGGAATTAAAGAGGCGTTAGATGATTCTGAACGGCTATCTGAACTAATATGTGTATCCCAGTCTATTTCAGACCAAAAAAAATTTTTGGTTTTTTCTGGTGATGATTCTTCATTTAATTCTTTCATGGCAAATGGTGGCGATGGAGTGATTTCTGTTGCTGCAAACGTTGTTCCAAAACACATTTCACAGATTTGTTCTCTTAATTTATCTGATCAGCTTGATGATGCAAATGAGTTAAATGCTGTATTGCAAAATTTATATGAACTTTTGTTTATTGAATCCAATCCAATACCTGTTAAGTGGATGCTAAATAAAATGGGAAGAATTCAGTCTGGCATTAGACTTCCATTGCTACCTTTAAATCAAGTTTTTCATGAGAAAACTATAAATGAGATGATAAAATTAAAGTTAATATGAAGCATTTAAAAAAATCTTATTTTCTGACTCTGCTAATTCTTATCTCTTCTTGCTCATATATCTCTGGGCCGGAGGGTTTGTTTCCTGAAACTAAAGATAAATTTTTTGAAGAGAGGCTCTCTCCTGATCTAAAATTGCCTTCACCAGACATTGTAATTAATAAAGACGATCATTATCCACCAATTAGCGAAGGCATCCCCGCTGCTGAGATTCAAGATATTCCCGCACCAAGGCAAATATTCTCTTCAGGAGAATCAAATGAGGTGCAATTGAGAAGACTTGGAGAATTAATGTGGGTTTATGTAGAAACTCTTCCATCTACCTCATGGCCAATTACTAAAAATTATTTTGAAGCTTCTTCAATGTCAATAATATCTGCAGATCCAGATGCAGGAATTATGCTTGTCAAATATTCTGATGATTTAAATCTTAAAATTACCATTGAGCATGGAATTAAAGAGGCCTCAACTGAGATTTTTTTATCTTCTTATCAGGAAGACGAAGCTGAGTTATTGAAACAAGATACTAATTTTGTTCAAGAGGAATTAGAAAAATTAGTTCAATTTTATGCAAGCTCTGCATCTTCATTTTCTGGTACATCGCTTGCAGCTCAAAACCTAAATGATAGAAAGAAAGCAAAGATTTTTACTCTCAATGACCAAACTATTATCGAGTTAAATCTCGGATTTGATAGAGCATGGTCGGCTGTCAGCAGGGCATTAGAAGCAGGGAATATTACTTCTAATGACATTGATAGAGAAAATGGAATTTTTTTAGTAAGTTATTCAGCAGAATCTGAGACAAAGAGCTGGTTTTCATTTTTAAATTTCACTGACAATGAAAGTAATGATTCACTCTTGCTTGGAGAATCAGCTGAATTTAGAATATTACTTGAATCAGAAAATAATAAAACTAATATTCTGGTTGAATCTCTTGAAGGGACCAAAGATGAGGCTGAAGCCTTGTTATCTAAAATAAATGAATTATTAAGCTAAAAAATTATGGAAAAAATATCCCAAATCACTACTGGTAAGGCTAAGTCTTTATATACTACCAATGAAGCTGATCAATTAATAATGGAGTTCAGAGATGATACTTCAGCCTTTGATGGTAAAAAAATAGAAGCCTTGGATAATAAGGGTAAGGTCAACAACCAATTTAATGCATTTGTTATGGAGTTTTTAGCTTCAAAAGGTATAGAGACTCATTTTATTAAATTGCTTTCAAATCATGAATCTCTTGTATATAAACTA
>CEQN01065899.1_pt1 | contig 10127 bp, 10 predicted proteins | sample 427011 | NCBI WGS metagenome assembly CEQN01 (sample SAMEA2621277, study PRJEB7988) | marine metagenome | biome: marine biome (ENVO:00000447); feature: deep chlorophyll maximum layer (ENVO:xxxxxxxx); material: "saline water (ENVO:00002010), including plankton (ENVO:xxxxxxxx)" | depth 120 m
CAGCTCAGTGCTTTGGGCTGATGTTTTTCTTATCTATCAGATTTCAAAGTTAGGAAAAATTATTAGAGTTGATGAAGTTTTGCGCGATAGAAGATATTTTAGAGATGAAGAAGAAAGTTTTAAAACATGGGAATTAAAATATAAACAAATAACTTCAAGATTTCGAAGTCCTAGAGGAATTGGGAATAGGAATGTAAGCTTAAGTCTTTATTTTCCCGTTCTATTTATGTGTTGGAAAATATTTTATGAACTTGGTATAAAAAAATTCTACAATCCAATAAATATAATAGTATCTATTTACTTAGTAGTAATTTTTTCATTAAAAAGAAGAGTGGCTATTTGGATCGATATAAAAACTTATTTTTTGAAAAGATAGCTGTTAATTCCTAAAGGTTTTTTGAAATAATGATAAATATACTCTAAGTCTTTTAATTCAAATTATTTCTATCTTTGGTAGAGGAATGATTAGTTTTCCGCCTTTTTTCCTAAAATTACTAAGTTGACTTATGATTTCATCTTTAAAATTCCAGGCAAATAATATTAGGTAGTCTGGGTTATCTTGATCAATCTTATCTGGAGAGGAAATTTCAATTTCAGTACCAGGAATAATCATACCTTGTTTTAAGGGACTTCTATCAGCCACAAAATCTAGATTTGAACTATTTAAATTTAAGAAATTCATTAAAGTTGTAGCTTTCGCAGGAGCACCATATCCAGCTATCCTTTTTCCAGCCTTTTTTAGATCGTCAACAACTGAATTCAATTCCTTTTTTATAATCAATGAATTATTTGCAAATTCAATAGCCTTTTCTTTTGATCCAATCTTATTTTCATTCTCCCAAATTATAAGATTATTTACAGAATCATCCTGCTTAATATTTTTACTTTTACTTGCCAGTATTCTCAGTTGGCCATGATGAAGCGGCAATCTTTCAACAAATTTAATTTCAAAACCAAATTCTTCAAACATATTTTTTATAGGATTTAAATGCCAATAAGATACATGCTCATGGTAAATAGTATCAAAAGCAACTTGATCATAAATATCTGCCAAATAATGTGCCTCAAGAAATAAAACCCCTTCATCATCAATCAGATTGCTAATACCTTTCATAAAATCCGAAAGATTTTGAAGGTGAGGGAAAGTGTTTGTTAGTGTAATTACTTTTGCTTTTCCATATTTTAATAGAATTTGTTCTGATGTTTCCTCGCTAAAATAACCCGTGAATGTTTCTACACCTTTCTCCTTAGCTAATTCTAAAAGGTTTTCTGCTGGATCTACACCTAAAACTCTTTTTCCTTTATCAACAAATCCAGAAAGCAAAGTTCCATCATTGGATCCAATATCAACACATAATTCATTGTTATCTACAACTATGAACTTGCAAATAAAGTCTGAAATGCTCTTTAGGTGTTTTTCTAAAGTCGAAGACACAGAAGAAATATAAAGATAATTTTTAAACATTTCTGATGGCTCGATAAAATTTATTAATTGAACATGACCAGATTTATCACACCTTCCTATGCGTAATGGAAAAGATTCTACTTTTTCACCTTTTTTTATAAGTCCATTAGCTAAAGGAGATGTGCCAAGGTCTAAAATTTCCTCTACCCTACTATCATCATTAGGTATAATTGAATTCAAGACTTCTTTCATTTAATTTCCTTTCATTCTGATAGCAATATTCTTGAACCATTGGGATTATAGTTAATATGAACTTTATCATAATTATTAATTCCATTTATTACATTATCTTTTTTTAATTCATCGACAACCATCAATAAAAAACCTCCTCCTCCTGCCCCGCTTAATTTGCCTCCGTCAGCCCCTAGAGATTTACATTTTTCATATAGATTAATAATTTCATCATTGGATATCTTTGATGCCAAATTAATTTTTCTTTGCCACCCTGCTTCAAGTAATCTACCTAAATTATGTGAATTAAAATCATTGTTAACCAGATCCCAAAAATCATATGCAAGATTTTTAATAAAATTTAAATCTTCAGTATTTTTGGAAATATTTTCTTCTTGTTCATAGAGAATATCTGAAGAGTTCCTTTGTATTGAGGTCCAAATTAGTAGTAAATTATTAAATATTTTTGGGATTATTATCTTATCTGGCTCATCAAAATTTTTAATGTCTACTGATCCATCTTTTGAAATTCTGAAAAAATTAAATCCGCCATATACTGCAGCAAGCTGATCTTGTATGCCAATTGGTTTTTTTAATATATTTAGCTCTACTTCAATTGACGCCTCAAAAAGTTCATGTTTATTTAAACTTTTACCTTCTAGTTCAAAAAGAGCTTTTAATAAACCTACACAAAAAGAGCTTGATGAACCAAGTCCAGATTTTTCAGGTAAATCAGCAATAGTACTTATATATAGAGGATAATTTATTCCTACTAATTTAATACATTCCCTAGCAATATCATTTTTTATATCTTGTAAGCTATTTACAATTTCAGAAGATGAATAATTTATTCTAAACTTTTCATTAAATATACCACTATGCCTTTTGACAGTGACTTTTATTTCTTTATCAATTGTTGAGCTAACTACTGCTCCTTCGTGGGTTGAGAAAAAATCATAAAAATCAGAACCACCCCCAGCAAAACTGACTCTGAGTGGGGTAGAGGTTATAACAAAGTTTTTGTTATTATTTTTCATTTATTTCCACTTCAAATAATTATCAACATGATTATTTTTAATTAATTTTGATAATTTCTTCAACCTAATAAATTTTTCTGATTCAAAATCTTGCTTACTGAATCCAACATTAATTAATTTCTCATGAAGGTCTTTCACTCCTAATTTAGGTGTAAATTCGAAATTAAAATCAGGAAAATATTCTTTAAATTTTTTAAATGACGCTTTATATGATCTGCTGTCAACTTCTACATCATTTAATATCTCTACTTCTGTATTAGGGATTTCGTCTTTAACGATATAAGCCAAATCTTTTACCTTTATATTCAAATCATCAGAGCCATTGTTAAATATTTGTCCTTCTATCTTCTTTAAATTTGCTTCTGAAATCATAATAAAAGAGTTACATAAATCATCAATATGAACAACTGGCCTCCAGGGTTCTCCATCCCCTTTTATGACTATCCTATTTTTTGTTAATGCAGATCCAACAAAGTCATTGGTGACAGTATCAAATCTCATATATTTTGATAGACCATAAACTGTCCCATTTCTTAAAGATGTTACAGCAAATTTATTATCAGACATCTCCATAATTTGCTGTTCTGCTAAAACTTTACTTTTTGCATAATCTGTATTGGGATCAACAGGTGTTTCTTCATTAACTTCATCTGTTTCAGCATTTCCATACATTATGCAGCTTGAAGAAAATACAAATCTTTCAACTCCAGCCTTTTTTGCCAATTCAGCTATTTTTACTGTGGCGTTATTATTAATATCATCTGTCCAACTAGAATTTAAATTCCCTATTGGATCATTACTTAATGCAGCTAAGTGAAGAACATTTTTAACATCTTTAAAATCATCAATAGTAATATCTCTTATATCTTTTCTAGTAGAAGTTAAGTTGTCAGAAATTGAATCAAAGTTAAATTTACAATCTTCAAAATAATTATTATCTATGACTTTAATTTTTTTTTTATTATTTAAAAGCTTATCGGTGAGTCTTGAACCAATATAGCCTTTGCTTCCAGTTACAAAATAATCGAACATTTAAATCCTTAAAATATTTTTCACAACATGATCTAATCTATCATTTTCCCCTATTAGCAACCCCTTGCATCCTGCTCTTTTTGCAGCTTCCATATCCCTTTCATCATCACCTAAAAAATATGTATTATTCAGTACAAAATCATAGTCATATTGAGCATTAAATATCATGCCAGGTTTTGGTTTTCTACAATCGCATCCATCATTCCAGTTACATTTACAAACATATATTGAATGGATTTCGCCTCCTGACCTTATAGCATCCATTTTCATATTTGAATGGATTTCTTCTAAATTTTTTTCAGTCATAAATCCCCTTGATATGCCAGGTTGGTTAGAAATTATAATTACTTTATAGCTATTTTTCTTTAATACCTCTAAACCTTCTAGGGAACCGTCTCTCCATTCCCATTCTTTCCAATTCGTTACATATCTTGCTTTAGGCATTTTTTTATTTAAAACGCCGTCCCTATCTAGTAATATAAATTTTTCATTTTTAAAATATTTTCTTGTTGTAGGCAACCTTTCTTTGCTTCCTATACTGTAGTATTTATGATCAGTCAAAAAACAGGTTACTTCTTTACTTTTAATTAAATTAGGTAATAGCGCTGATTCAAAATCTTGTCGTTTATTTTCTAATAATTTAACTACCTGTTTATTCAAAATCATATAACCAATATTTACACCGTTTAAATTTGTTTCACCTCTTTCTTTGTCATATTTAATCAATTCATTTTGGGAATACAATAAATTATTTTTTGTCATTAAATACTTATTTCTATATACAGATATTTGTGCAAGCTTATTCGAATTAAAATAACTTCTGGTCATATCTGTTAAATTCAAGGGGATAAAATTATCACAATACATCAATAGAAATTCATCATTTAAAATTTCTCTACAATTATAAATTCTTTCACTTGTTTCAGCACTTGAATCAAGTTTTGAAAAAACCACATTAATACCAAAATTTGCTCCATTACCAATGTAGTCTTCCAATATCTCGCTCTTGTATCCAGATAAAATAATTACCTGCTCAACGCCTGAAGATGAAAGGTAATCTAATAAATATGTTATGAATGGCTTTCCGTTAATATCAACCATTGGCTTTGGCAATTTATCAGTTATTGGTTTTAATCTACTACCCAATCCTCCTGCCAATATTACGGCCTGATTTAAATTAACTGGCATCATTTATTTAAGGTAAGCTGAAATTAAATGACAAATTATCATATGCATATTTTCAACTAATTCATACTCACCCTCAGTAGTTTTAACTAAATTTGCAAGGTTTACAGTTTTATTTAAAATTCCGCCATCAAAACCTAAAAGCCCGGCTGTAAAAATATCTTTTTGATTGCAATATTCAACAGCTTTTACTAGATTTTTAGAATTACCACTTGCCGAAATTACAATTAGCATATCACCTTTGCTTGCGAGACTTTCAAGTGAAAATTTAAATATCTCTGAGTAATCAATATCATTTGAAATAGCTGATATCAACGGAATATTATCTGTAAGTGAAATTGCCTTAATTGGTGGATTAATATTATCGACTCTTGTAGCTTTAACTAAATCATTAACAAAGTGTGATGCAGTACTAGAACTCCCGCCATTACCGGCAACAAATATAAAGTTATTATTATTTCTTACCTGATTAATTTTTATTGCAAGATTTTCAACTAATTTTAAATCTAGGCCAGATAAAACTTTTTTATTATATTCAAAATTTTTACTTAATTCTTCAAATTTCATTTTTTAAAACTAATTGACTAAGAGTCAATTATATCTTTAATTTTATTATTAACATCTTTTTTGTATTTTGATCCAACAAGTGAATTTATTATTTCAAAATTATCGCAATGATTCCCTTCTAATATAATTGAGTTCGTAATTATTGAATTTTTAATAATGCTATTATTAGAAATGGATACATTTTCATGTATATTGGTTGAAATTAAATTTGTATTGTGACCAATTATTACTTGCCCATTAATATTTACATTTTTTATATTAGAATTTAAACCAATTAAAACTTTATCTCTCATATCATAGTCAGTATATAAATCCAGATACTGCCCATTAAAAATTTCTGCCATCAACAATGAATTGGCCTCTAATACTTGTTCTCTTGATCCAGTATCTATCCACCAGCCTTTTAGCTTTACCCCATTAATAGTTCCTTTATTCATTAAAGATATAATTGCATCTGTTATTTCTAATTCACCTCTTTCAGAGAATTCAATAGTTTCAATTTCATCAAGTATAATATTCTTGAAAAAATATAAACCTGAAACAGCCAGATTTGATTTAGGCTCAAGAGGTTTTTCTTCAATGCCAATTAATTTGCCCTGAGAATCTATTTCTGCAACGCCAAACATTTTAGGATCATCAATTTCTTTTAAAAGTAGCAATGCATTTGCTGAGTCATTTTCAAATTTTTCTTTGAAAATTTTTAAATTATCTTTTATCAAATTATCGCCAAGATATAATAAAAAATCATCATCATTAATGAAACTTTTTGCTTGTTTCACAGCATGAGCAACACCAAGAGGCTCTTCTTGTAAAATCAAATTCAAAGAATTTTGTAAATTAAACTCTTCAATGAAAACTTTAAAATATTCTTGATCGTCAGGAGAAATTACTAAACCAATATTGTCAATTCCGCTTTTTAAAATTTTTTCTATTACAAATATTAAAGTGGGTAAATTACAAATTGGAATCAATGGTTTTGGGATTTTATTGGTCAGAGGTCGCATCCTAGTTCCTTTACCAGCTGCTAATATAATTGCTTTCATTTAAACCTCATTTAATATTTTCTGTATCCCATCAATAATTTTAAACTTCGGAGCCCAATTAGTTAAACTACTTAACTTTGATATATCAGCATAAAAATTAGTTTCATTATGGGTTTTTTCATAAATGTTATTATCAAATTCAAAATCAAGTTTTTCTGCTATTAATTTCTGAATTGCTGCATTATAAATTGGTTCTCCAGATCCCACATTATAGGAACCTGAAGGGATATCATTATCTAAACAACTATCTATAGCACCAATAACGTCTTCAGCAAATATAAAGTCAAGCATAGTGTAAGGCTTAGTTATTTCTGGAATTATCCCTTTAGTATATGAATCAATGATATGTGGAATTAATGATTGCTTTCTTTGATATAAGCCATACACATAAAAAAGCCTTAAGTTTATAAAATTAATATCCAATTCTTTGCATCTATCATTTAATGTTTTAGATAAATTTATTTTAGCTGAACTAAAATCATCATACGGCTTAACAATATAATCTTCTGAAATCTTGCCGCTTGGATTATAGTATTCAGCACATGTTCCTGTATTAATAAATTTTTTTATGCTTGTATTATTTATTATGAAATCAAAAAATTTTAAATTCATTTCTACATTATTTATTGAATTTGATTTCGAATAATCTGGAATACCTCCCCATGCCAAATTAATCACACATTCAGGATTAAATTCAATTATCTGATTTGAAAAATTATTAATGTTTTCTAATTCACAATTAAGAAAATTCAAATTATCTAATTCCTTATAGCTCTTTACAGATTCTTTTCTTGAGACCGCTAAAACATTATTTTTAAATTTGCTATATTTAAAAAAATTTTTACCAATAAAGCCTGTAATTCCTGTAATCAATATCTTCATATTAAAAAAATTTATGACTTTTATCTTTATCTGAAATCACTCTAGGTTTATGAGGCCATTTAAAATTGAACTTGGGATCCAAATAGTTAACACCTCTCTCGTAATTTGGTTCATATTTTTGAGATGAATAATAATGAACTAATGTTTCATCTTTTAAAGTTAAAAATGAATTTGCGCAACCCTTTGGAACATGAATGCTTTGCCCATTCTCTGGATTCAAAGTTACAGAAATCCAATGAGAATATGTAGGTGAATCTTCTCTTAAATCAACAACCACATCATATATTTCACCTGCCACACATGTCATAGTTTTAGATTCTTGATAAGGCTCGACCTGATAATGAAAACCTCTCAATGTATAAGCTAATTTATTGTATGATAAGTTTGCTTGTTCAACATGATTATCTAGACCGTTATTCAGAAATTCCTCTTTACAGAATTTTCTATTGAAAGAGCCTCTGCTGTCTTCAAAACCTTCAGGATAAATTAAAAATACGTCTTTTATTTTTTGTTCTTCAAAAATCATTTAATTATCTCCCCTGCAGAATAAATTTTCATAATTGATATTTTAATTTGATAAATAATTATTTAATATCTATCCAAGAGTATAGTTTCTGGATACATATATAATATAATTTATTTTAAGAAAATTGTTATGATTCAAAAAAAAATTTTAATAACTGGAAGTGAAGGGTACTTTGGATCGGTTTTAAAAAATTATCTTCTTAAAAAAAATATCCAAATAAGATGCCTAGACACCAATTTTTTTTCTGATTGTTACTTATTCAAAAATGATTTAGAAAATAAACTTATTTTAAAAGATGCAAGATTTATTACTGAAGATGATCTTTACGGAATTGATTCAGTAATACATTTAGCAGGGATAAGTAATGATCCTTTTGGGGGGCTCCATTCTGAAGATGTATACGATTTCAGTTTAGACTATACAAGAAAATTAGCTATTATGTGCAAAAATAATGGGATAAATTTTATTTTTGCATCAAGCTGTTCTGTATATGGAAAGACAACAGGAAAAGAAGAGTTGAGCGAAGAATCTTTAACTAACCCCCAAACAGGATACTCAAGAAATAAATTGCAAATTGAAAACATATTACTTGATATCTCATCAGATAAATTTAAACCTTTAATGTTAAGATTTTCAACACTATATGGACTATCTCCAAAGATGAGATTTGATATTGTCATCAATATGCTTACAGGCATGGCAGTCTCTGAAAAAAAAATTAAATTAAATTCAGATGGCAAAGCATGGAGACCTTTTATTCATATTAATGATGCATGTAAAGCAATGTATTTAAGCTTAGAGTCATTTAATGGCAAGACAGATTGCCAAATCCTAAATATTGGGTCAACAGAAGAAAATTACAGAATCATAGAAATCGCAAAAATAATAGAAAATATTGTCAAAAATTCAAAAATCGTTTTTTTAAATAATAAAGATAAAACAGTTTTTACTGATAAAAAAATCCAAGACGGAGTAGATAGCAGGACTTACAAAGTTAATTTTAAAAAAGCAAAAAAATATATTAATTTTGAAACAACTTATAAAGTTAGTGATGGGGTTATTCAGATGAAAGAGAAATTTGAAGAAATAGGTCTTACTCCAAATAAATTAAAAGAAATAAATTTTTATAGACTTCAAAAAATGAACGAACTTTATAAAACAGGAAAAATAAATGAAGATCTTTTATGGAAAAAATAAGTTTAAAAAAATATGTACCTGAGCTTTCAAAGTATATTTCTAAGGTTGGTATTGGAACTCATCAATTTTCTGGAGAATGGGGAAAAATTTTTTCTCAACAACAAGTAGATTCAATTCTTACCGGATGTTTAAAAAAAGGAATTAATCATATTGATACAGCAGGCAGCTATGGAAACCATGAATCTGAGGAATTCATAGGAAATTTTATTGAAAATAAAGATAGAGATAATTGGATCATATCTTCAAAATTTGGATATGATTATAAAAATGAATTAAAGGTTAGAGATTTTTCTTTGAATGCAGTTAAAAAACAGCTAGAAAGATCATTAAGATCATTAAAAACTGATTATTTAGATATTTATTATTTTCATTCTGGGAATGAAAAGGAATTAAAAAATGATGAATTATGGACATTTTTAGATAAGAAGGTTACCGAAGGCTTAATTAAGTCTTTAGGAGTTTCTATTACCCAATCTATAATCAATGATGAAGATTACAATCAATTAGAAATCATTAAAAATTACAATATATTATTTATTCAAGTTGTGTACAACTTGATTGATACGAGAGCAGATAAAGTTATACTTCCTTATTGTAAAGAAAATGATAAATATTCAGTGGCTAAAGTACCATTAGCTAAAGGATTGCTAAGTAATAACTATAAAGTTGGCCATAAATTTATTGATAATGCTAGAAGTGATTTTGGTGATAATTTTAATAATTCATTACTTGAAAAAGTCGAAAATTTGTATTCGGGTATAAAAATAAAAAATAAGACCAGCTGGGCATTAAAAAAGATTCTAAATGATAGAGTGGATTTTGCAATTCCAGGAGTTAAATCTTTAAGTCAGTTGTATTCAAACTTAGAATTATTTTAATTTAATATAATATTTAAAGTTCAGAAAATAAAATTAAAATAATTGGATTAATAATTATAATTATTTAATAATTATTTAATGAAAAGTAATTTTTATTTAAAGGTAATGATATGTCATTAAAACAAAGGATTTTATATTTAAGTG
>CEQN01085530.1_pt1 | contig 10124 bp, 15 predicted proteins | sample 427011 | NCBI WGS metagenome assembly CEQN01 (sample SAMEA2621277, study PRJEB7988) | marine metagenome | biome: marine biome (ENVO:00000447); feature: deep chlorophyll maximum layer (ENVO:xxxxxxxx); material: "saline water (ENVO:00002010), including plankton (ENVO:xxxxxxxx)" | depth 120 m
GATTTTCAGAAGCGTGTTTCTGAAATAGATGTTGTTAAAGGTGAACTCGTAAGGGATATGATTGATTATGAGGAACTAAAAGGTCTGACAAGCTCCGATATTGATAACTTGTCAAATTTAGTTTCTAAAAAGCTAGATGAGATTAAAGATTCTATTAACACTCTAATTGATATTGGTGACAAGACTATCAACGACCGAAAGGACGCTTTTAGTAAAGATATGTCGCCAGACGAGATTAGAAAGTTTGGTGTGAAAAACCGACTTCCGAAAAATGTGATTTATAAAATGTTAGAAAAGTATCATTATCTCAAATTTTTCAAAAAGTTGACCGAGATTATGGAAGATGGCAAGATTACACCTGCCGAACTAAAATCGTTATCTAAAATAAAAGAGGCCAAGGGTAGATCAATAGCATTTACCTTTGGCCGTTTTAACCCACCTACGATAGGACACGAAAAACTTATTAACAAAGTGGCGCAACAAAGAACAGATGACTACAGAATTTATTTAAGTAAATCTGAAGACACATCTAAAAACCCATTGAATGCTAGAGTTAAGTTAGCAACAATGAAACAAATGTTTCCTAGACATAGCAGAAACATACTACTTAATCCATCAAACATGATATTGGATATTGTAACTGATTTATATAAAAGAGGTTACTCAAATATAACGATGGTTGCAGGTAGTGATAGAGTAAGAGAATTTGATACTATCTTAAAAAAATATAACGGCGTTAAGAGCCGTCATGGTCTATATGACTTTGATAGTATATCTGTAGCTTCAGCAGGAGAAAGAGATCCAGACGCTGAAGGTGCTACGGGAATGAGTGCTAGTAAAATGAGAGCGGCTGCAAAATCAAAAGACTTTGCAAGTTTCAAAAAAGGACTGCCGTCTGGTTTTGCTAACTCAAAAAATGCACAAGACTTATTTAGAAATGTAAGAAAAGGAATGATGTTAGCAGCTTCGTTTGACGCTGAAAGTGCATTTAGATTTAAACCATTTATAACTGCCTCAACAAAAGAGGAGTTAGATAAGATGACATTAAGGGACAAATATATTTCAGAGCATTTATATGACGTAGGAGATATAGTTGATGATATGGAGAGTAATGTAACTGGTGTCATTGTAAGAAGAGGAACAAACTATGTTACCTTGGAAGACGAGGAGATGAGCCTACACAAATGTTGGCTATATAATATCATGGAAACTCCTGTCTATTCAGTTAAATTAGAGGAACGATCAATGAACTTAAAAGAGAAAAGAAAATTAGCGTATGATAAAGAAACAGATCAACCTAAAAAATACGTTGCAGGTCTATCAGACAAAGAAAAAAAATCACACGATAAACACCTAGAAAAACAAGGTAAAAAATCAGATAGTGATAAGTCTGCTTATAAACAATCGCCTGCTGACAAAGTAGCAAAAACAAAACCTAGTAAACATACAAAACGTTTCAAACAAATGTATGGAGAATTGAAGACAAAATCAGAAAGAGAACCTCATCATAGAGGTAATGAATTTAATACAGATGGTATACCAGAAGCCTATGAAATAGGACATGATTGGGCAAAATATACATCTTCAATAACGCCAGGCGAAAAACACTACAATCCTAAGTATCAAGGTGGTTCTTATAGTCCAAGTAAACATAGTGATAATTTAATTAATGTTAACGCAAGTAAGGACATAAGCATGACAGACAATAAAAAAGTTGAGCTAAAAGATATAGAAGAATGGGCAAGTAAAGAAGAAACTATTAATAAATATAAGGAAAGATATGGGGAAGAGTGGCAATCTAAAATTGAAGAAACATACAATAAGATGTTCAATAAAGTGATTGACACCAATAGTAATATGCAAGAAGGAAGAATGAAAGAGATCGCAATAGACCTTAAATCTAAGGAAGAAGGCGGTTTGGATCCAGAGGAATTTCAAAGAAAGTACAATAAATCTAAAGCAGAAATGAGAAAAGATTTAGGTGCTACTGAAGGCTTTAAGTTATCATTTAAAGACTTTATGAAAGAAGAAGCAGACGAGTGGGGAATCTTCCCATCACAAATTACAGAAGCAGAACATCAAGGTAAGAAAGTTACTTTGAACAAACCTGTTAGAGGTGGTTCTAAAAAGTTTTATGTTTACACAAAAGGACCTAATGACAATGTAGTAAAAGTATCATTTGGTGATCCAAATATGGAAATCAAAAAGGATAATCCTGCAAGAAGAAGAAGCTTTAGAGCAAGACATAACTGTGATAATCCAGGGCCTAAATGGAAAGCAAGATATTGGAGTTGTAAAAAATGGTAACAAGATATAGAAGTGGTTGGGATTACGAATCTCTAAACGAGTTTACACTTGTTTATGTTGCAAGATGGAGAGGTAAAGATGGTAAAAGATATGCGTCACCTTTCAAAACAAAAGCAGCTGCTGAAGACAAAGCAAAAGAATTAAAATCACAAGGTAACAAAGAGGTATCCGTTACACAAGATACATTAAGAGGTAACATCAAGTTTAAATCTGATAGTAGTCCTGATATAAAAGGAATGCAGAAAGAAGATGTGGGTGATTATTTAAGAAGTAAAATGAACCCTCAACAAATTCAGAATATAAAGAAGACTTGGCAAGGCAAAAAAGCTTCAGACGTTACACCTGCTGTTAAGGCAATGATTAAAAGATTAGACATACCTACACAGTTGGCAATAAAACAAGCAAACATACCTCATATTTCAAAATTAGTAGAAGACAAAGATGACGCTTATGCAATAGGCATGTCAGTTGCAAAGAAAAAATATAATGATGAGAAACCTTTAGATAAGAAGACTATAGAAAAAGGCCATGAGATTGCAAAGTCTATACTAAAAAAAGAAGACGCCTCTAAAGACGCTGAGAATATTGCAAAATTAAGAACACGTCAAATGGCACTACAAACAAAACTAAAAGATTTAGACCCAGGTGAACCTAAAGATAAGACACCTATGGCTATAACTAAAAACGATATAGAAAACATACAAATGAAAATGGATCAGATTAGAGGTAAAATGAAAAAAGAACAAGTACACCCAGCAAAATCTCTTATTGAAGCGATTACTGCTGTAAAAAACAAAGCAGAAAAAACAGGTATGCCTTATTCTATTTTAAAGAAAGTTTATGATAGAGGTATGGCTGCATGGAAAGGTGGTCATAGACCAGGTACTACACCACAACAATGGGCTATGGCAAGAGTAAACAGTTTCGTAACTAAATCATCTGGTACTTGGGGTAAAGCAGATAAAGATTTAGCAGCGAAAGTAAGGAGCAAAAAGTAATGAACAAAAAATATTTTGATACAAGAAAAGATAGCTTAGAGGATAAGATCAATACAATTGCTTCTGAACAAGCTTCTATTTCAAAACCAGTATCAGACGTAAAATTATCAGTAGAAAAGAAATACTTTGAAAGTAAAAAAGGATCACTAGAAGACCTTGCAAGTAAACTTGTTGAGAGTAAATTAGATCCAGTTAACAAAGACGCAGCTAAGAAAAAATTTGACGATAGAAAAGACAAAGACATTGACAACGATGGCGATGTAGATTCATCTGATAAGTTTTTACATAAGAGAAGAAAAGCAATCTCTAAAGCAACAAGTGAAGAAGTTGAACCTTGTGGTTTACCTTCTAATGAATGTTGGGATTCACACAAACAAGTTGGTTACAAAATGAAGGGCGGCAAACGTGTCCCTAATTGTGTACCTAAAAGTGAAGCAGTAAGTCAGGACGATCATGGTGAGAAAACAAACCAAGATAAAAAAGACGCTGCTATGAAAAAGACAGATCAAAAGAAACCGTTTAATCAGTTAAGAAAAGAAACTAAACTAATTAGACTAGGGGACAATGGCAAGACAGCAACTGGTCAAAAGGCTGCAGTAATTGACGTTGAACCATCATCAAAACCTATCTAGTTGCGACATTTTGTCAATTGACAAAGGCACTATTATATGATAGTATAATAGTATAAGGAAACACTATGAGTAAACCTATCATATATTGCGACATGGATGGCGTGCTTGCAGACTTTAAAACAGGCGCTCAGAAAACTACAGGTATGTCAATCAATAAATGGATGAATATACCGTCAAGTAGAGAGAAGTGGTCACTCATCAAAGCAAAAAAAGACTTCTGGTCAACACTACCTTGGATGCCTGGTGGCAGACAATTGTGGTCTTACATATCAAAATTTGATCCTCATATATTATCAGCATACGTAGAAGAGTCTTATGACCCTAACTGTATACCTGGTAAGACACAATGGTTAAGAAAAAATGCAGGTATATCAAACAGATCAAAGATAAACCTTGTTAGAAGAAAAGAAAAGAAACTCTTTGCTAAAAAAGGCAATCCGTCTATTCTTATTGACGATTACGAGAAGAACGTAAGAGAGTTTATCAATGCTGGTGGTACTGGCATACATCACACAAACACATCAAAAACTATCGCCCAACTCAAAAGAGTTAGGCTTCTAATCTTATAAATAGTACTAGTTATATAACAATAATAAATTAATTAATTTAAAAGGAGAAAAGATATGTCTTTATGGGGTAAAGGAGCGGATGCCGCTACAAATAAACCAAAAAATTTATCTACTAACGAGAACTCCCAGTATAAAAAGCAAGATGTTTACGCAACTAATTCAGGTTGGGTACAAAGAGCTGGTACAAAAGCGTCTGGTAACGATAATGCCAACGCAACACCAGAAGTCTTGGTCGCTATACGAGGACTTGCAGGTACATCAGCATCCACTGGACTACAGGAAGCAACTATTACAAATTTAAGATTTATAATAGGAACTACTGCAGCTACAGACTTAACAGCTGGTTCATCTAGTCAAACAGTTTTAATAGAGATAACTTGGGATGAAGCAGTTACAGTTACTGGAGCACCAGTAATGAAAGTTGTAAATAGTGGTGGTGGAACACACGATTGTGTTTATACTGCAACTGGTTCAACAGCTAACAGAAAGAGATTTACAGTAGCGAGTCAAACACTTGCAACTAATCAAGTTCTTTCATTAGGAACTGCTCTGCATGACGCAATAACATTACCAGGTGGAGCAACAATCAAAGATACTGCTTCAGGTACTATTAATTCGCAAAGAAATATTCCAGCGAGTTTAAGAGTTACACATACAGTAACGGCGTAGTAGAACATAATTATTAACAATTTAGGGGCGGTCAATCCGCCCTTATAAATATATTAACAAAGTGATCTAGGCAAATACCTAGAGTAGCATTCCCGAAAGGGTTTAAAGGAGAATAAATGGCAGACAAGAAAATAACGGCATTGACCGATTTAGGTGACTCGTTGGCTACGGCTGACTTGTTCCATGTAGTTGACGATCCGTCAGGTACACCAATCAATAAAAAAATATCAGCAGAGAATGTGTTTAACAATATACCTTCTTGGTTAGGTTTAGCACAAACTTCACAATCAATAACTGCTGACGCTTCATCACAGGTTGCAAACGTAACAAGTGCTGTGACTGAAATAAACGCAACATCATCAACTGGTGCTATTTCATTAGCAGATGGTTCTGATGGACAAATTAAGATTTTTATAAACACATCAACATCTAATACAAATAACGTAGTAATTACACCAACTAACTTACGTGGTGGTACTACTGTTACTTTGAATGCTCAAGGTGAAACAGTTGTATGTATATTTAAAAATTCAAACTGGAATGTAATCGGCGGACACGGTTTCGTTGTTGCATAATTTATTATAGAGGAATATTATGGGTATTACTACACAAACTTTAATGAAAGAGCGATTTGTATTACAAAAATCTTTCAATGAAATGAATAACAAAATACAATCAATTGAAAAAGAAGTGTTACAGATGAAGAATAATTTGAATGCTGTACACGGCGCTCTTCAACAGGTTGAAAAAATGATTAAATATGACGCTGAATTAGGTAGGGACGATGGCACACAGGCTAAAGATCCTGAAAATAAACCAGCACTAGATATTAAACCTAAAGAAGAGGCTCAATTACTAAACGAGAAAAGTAAATGAAAGAAGATCGGAATGATTTTATAGACATGCTTGCTGACAATACACCACATGAAGGTCAGTTTGATAAATTAAAAGAAGCGGAAGTACAAGACGCTGAAGAAGACCTATGTGGAGGCAAAACTTTTAAAAAATTAAAAGACGAAGTTAAACGAGGAGAAAAATGAAAACATTTAAACAACACATAAAAGAAGGCGGAACAATGGGCGTTGGAACACCTCATCAATCTTCAGTAGAAGATGGATCAATGGGTGCTCACAATATACATGAACCTGCAATCTTACAAAGAGTAAATGCTTTTGTTAGCTCTATTGCTGATAAGGAGTACATACAACCTGAGGCTGCTCTTTCTCAATTAGAAGCAAGATTGACTAGCATAGGTGTACAATTAAAAGACTCAATAACAATTGACGATAAAAAAGGTAACTTTGAAAGTGCTTTAGTATTTAATGGTGGTCGTTTCGGTAAAGATACTGACGGCTCTGACATAAATGATGATGGAATTAGTCATAAAGTTGGCAAAGAGTTAAAACTAAAAGGTAGATACGAAACATTAGAGAACGGCGCTGTAAAAGTTTATGCAGAGCTTGGCTAATGTTTGATAAGATAACAAAGAAGAATTGGTTATTTTACGCCATAAAAAACTACAACGTTCCTAATTTAGATACGGAACAAGAGTTTTATGAGGACGTAAAAAGATTTAAATATCTTAAACGTCTATTTCGTAAATACAAAACCACAGGTGAACTGAAAACTAGATTAGTACTAAATCATATTATAGTATTGACAAATGTTTTTGGTAATGAGGCAGCGGCTACATTATTATTATTTAAAATTGAAAGAGAGTATTGGACTGTATTAAAAACTTTCTTACAATATTTAAACGTAGTAAGTGAAGATGAGTTGCCGAGTGTAAAGGTTAACAAGACTTTGTTATCAAGTTTGGAGAAATTATAATGGGAAGAGCAATAGATTTATTAATAACTTATAGGGTAATTAAAATGTTAGTTACACCTTGGAAACAACATGACGCTTATAAGTTGGGTATAATTGATGATAATGGTAAAGTATTAAGAAAGATGAAAACTTTGAGATCAGCAAAAGAAAAAGATTCTTATACTATACTACACAGATTTGTATTCAATTTGAAAAGACTACTAGGATTATTACCTGGTGGTAAATCAAAGTTTGCCTCATACGCAACTGCTTTGGCTCTATTGATTAAAGAGAATAAAGATATAAATGCTGTAGAATTAGAAAGAGGTTTGTATAAACATCTTATTGAAAACGACTTGATTGCTTTTGATGATGATCTAAAAGAGTCTGTAGGTTTTGATTTTTTACCAACTGGTAGATTTATAATGATAGACAAATTAGAAGACTTAAATGGCGATCAAACTGCTGACGTAGGTGATGTAGTATATACAACTGAAAATCAGAAACCTTTTGATAATCTATTCGGTGTAAATCTATATCATGTAATAAACGAAGATACTAAAAAACAAATTGTAGTATCAGAGGATAATATAGAGAGGGTAAAATTTTAATGAAAACATTTAAACAAATAAGAGAGAATGTTACCTCAGATGATGATTACAAAGCAAAGAAAAAAGCATTACAAGATATTCAAAACGACCCTAAACAAGCAGGTGTTGTAGGTAGAGATAAACTTATACAAAGAAAAGATAAGTTAGACAAAGATTACCAAGACTATAAAAGTAAAACGAATATCGCAGCTTCTGTTAAAGAAGACGCACCTGCTAATGCAGTAGGTGATGGATCAAACCTTGCAATGCCACCAGACGCAGAACCTGGTGTACGTGTAAAGAAAAAGAAAAAAGAATTAACAAGTCTGTTAAGACGTGAAGATTACGATAAAGTTGAAGTAGAAAATTTAATTAATAAGATTAAATCTAACCAAGACATAGAAGAAAATCAAATTAAACCTATTATAAACAATATCAAATCTAAAAAAGAAAAAGGCACATATACTGAAGAATTTGCTATGACAGCATTTAGATATGTTGTAGATGGTCAAATAAAATCTACAGTTTCAGAAAACTTTAGAAACAAAGTCGCTTCAGAATTACTATCAAAATACGTATGAAAACTTATAAACAGTTAAGAGAATATATGAGAGGGTTCGCTATCGGACCTATTGACACAAAAAAACCTATGTCATCATTAGGTGGTGCTCAGTTTTCTCCAGATAGAAGATACACAGCGACAATGCCTCAATTAACAGCAAATGCAAAAGGGCCAGGGTTGGGAACAATTAAACCTATGGTCACAGCAAGTAAAAAGAAAAAATGAATGTATTAGAAGAGGTATATAATAAAAGAAAGCATCCAGCAGTTTATTCTGTTAAAACTATACCTACTAAAGGTGAAATACTAGAGATAATTGAACAAGCATATCCTTTAGTTACATCTTTTAGAAAAGCATTTGGTTATGAAATACATATTTTAGGGCCTAATAAGGAACGTAGTGAAAAAATATGGCAGATATGTGAGAGTCATAAACAAAGAATTGATGATGAAGAATATGGCAAAGAAAATGCTATGCAATATAATAGTATAGGGTTGATACATATAAGATCAGCACCTTGGACATTGATTGCAACACCAAGAGTTTGTTATCCTAATAAGTATCATTCCGATGATAATACTAGTGAAGGACTAGAGGGAACAGATGGTAAAAGTGTATGGGAATTTGCTGATTACGAGCATATGAATACATGGAATAGAGAGTCAGGTGCATTAGAAATAGCTATGTTTTTAAAAATGATAATGGGTGGTGTTTTACAAAGAGGTTATGATACAGGTTATTGTGTTTGTTTCCCAAAAGGTAAAAGATGGAAAGAAGTCTGGCATCCTGTTATACCTGAATTAAAATTTTGGCCTACGGTAATACAAACAATCGGTAAGGCAACAAGATACCAGTATCAATATAAGAATAAAAAAGCACTTGAATTAGATACTGCACCAGATTTAAATAATATTATTAATTTTATAGATAAATAAAGGAGAGTAAATAATATGGAATTTATAATCGCATTAGCAATGAAGTTTTGGCAATGGTCACTACTAATCTTATTTGTTATAATAGGATTTGCTATAAATTTATTAGATAAAAGAAAGACTAATAATCTTAATTTTTCTTATACAGAATTACCACACCTACAACCTATACCAATTAAAACTAAAGGCAAAGGCTTTTGGAAAGGTATTATAATGTGGTTGTTAGGTACTAGAAATTGGGTTATACTTAAAGATTTTAAATATACAATGAATGGCACTAACTATGTAATCCCAAAAGGATTTTCATTTGACGGTGCAAGTATACCTAAATTTTTAAGAACCTTTTTCTCACCAGTTGGCGTGTTACTAATTGGTGGTCTTGTACATGATTATATGTACAAGTATTCTGCTTGTAAACCAGCAGATAAGAAAGGCCAACTTCTATTAGTAGATCAAAAGAAAGCAGATCAAATCTTTAGAGATATTAATATTGAAGTTAACGGTTTCTATTTTATGAACTATTTAGCATACTGGTCGTTAAGACTAGGTGGCTTTGTTGCCTGGAATGGTCATAGAAAAAGAAACGCACAAATCAAATAATAAGGAGAAATCTTATGTTTAATTGGTTAAAAAATAGATGTAAAGAAATGTCATCATGGTCAGGTGCAAGTTTAATCGCACTCGGTGTATTAATAATACTTGGTGGACCTTTTGTTAAGTTAGCTGCATGGGCAGCTATCGCTTGGGGTGCATGGTCAATATGGCACAAAGAGGTACACTACAGTTAATCATGTTAGGAATTAGATTATTTTTAATTGGAATCCTTGCTAGCGCCGTTATCGGCGCTGGCATTTACGTGATGAAGTTAAGATCAGATAATGCTATATTAAAAGCAAATCAAATCAAATTAGAGTCAGCAGTCGCTGAACAACAAGAACTTATCACTAGTCAGAAAAAAGATTTTGAAGAAATACTAAACGCTAACAAAAAGATGAACGAGTTAGTTGGTTTGTTAAAGAAAGACCTAGAAGATTTAGATAAAAGATTTAACAAGAA
>CEQN01179519.1_pt1 | contig 10108 bp, 7 predicted proteins | sample 427011 | NCBI WGS metagenome assembly CEQN01 (sample SAMEA2621277, study PRJEB7988) | marine metagenome | biome: marine biome (ENVO:00000447); feature: deep chlorophyll maximum layer (ENVO:xxxxxxxx); material: "saline water (ENVO:00002010), including plankton (ENVO:xxxxxxxx)" | depth 120 m
TTTTTCATCTAAAAGTGATTCAGCCCAATCTTTTAAAGGTCCTCGTAACCATTCAGCCAAGGGCACACCAAATCCCATTTTAGGTCTTTCAATTAGATCTTTTGGTACATGTTTGTAAAGAACCTCTCTAAGCGCCCATTTACTTACGCCATTACGAATTTTAAATTCAATCGGTAAAGACGTCGAAAATTCTATAACATCCAAGTCTAAAAATGGGATTCTAGTTTCGAGAGATACTGACATTGCTGCTCTATCAACTTTAGTCAAAATATCAGTTGGCAGATATGAAATTAAATCATATGCCATCATGCTCTCTATTGAATTTAATTCTTCAAAACGAACAATGTCGTCATTAAGTTTTGATTTATATTCATTGGATTTTTTAAGCCATTCTGACGGGTTATGAATTTGAGAAACTAGTTTAAAATGCAAATCACGAATAGATTTAGATGATAAAATATCTGCAGTTTTGTGGAGTTTATTTCCAATATTTGCAAAACTTTTACTTATAGAACCACTTAATAAGCTATTCCATCTTTCCTCTGAGATACTTAATATAATTTTTGAAACTAATTTCTTTATTGTTGTAGGAGTTTTTAAGATATTATTTAGTGTTTTTTCACTAAAAACATAACGATTATATCCTCCAAAGAGCTCATCACCTGCATCACCAGAAAGAGCAACAGTTACTTTTTGCTTAGCAAACTTTGAGACAAGAAAAGTCGGTATTTGAGAAGAGTCTGCAAAAGGTTCATCATATATATTAGGTAAATTTGGTATTACATCAAGAGCATCTTTTTCAGTAACATACTTTTCATAATGATTTGTACCAAGATGTTTAGCAACTAGTCCTGCATGTTTTGCTTCATCAAATTGTTTTGAGTTAAAGCCAATTGTAAATGTGTTAATTTTAGAATTTGAAAAAGATTGCATTAAAGCAACTACTGTACTTGAATCTACACCTCCAGATAAAAAAGCACCTAGAGGAACATCTGACTGCATTTGAGAAGAGACTGCATCTGACAAAACACCCTCTAGTTGATTGACTGCTTCCTTAGAAGTGCCAGAAAATTTATTCATAGCTCCCTTTTTGTAGGCTTCTTCAATTGACCAATAAATATGTTTTTTAATTTTCTTTGAACTTCCATTAATTTCAATGATCTGACTAGGCTCTAGCTTATATATATTCTCATATATTGAATAAGGGGCAGGTATTGAGTTAAATCTTAAAAATAAAGCCAATGAGTTTCTGTCAATTTGATTGTTAAATTTTGGGAACTGTTTCATTGATTTTAATTCAGATGCAAAAACAAATTGCTCATTTACCCATCCGTAATAAAGTGGCTTTTCTCCAATTCTGTCACATGCTAGATATAAATTTTTAGAGATCTTGTCCCATAATGCAATTGCAAACATCCCCTTTGCCTTTACAAGAGCATTTTCAATACCCCATTCTTCGATTGAAGCCAAAAGAGTTTCAGTATCCGAATGACCTAACCAATTTCTGTTAGAAATTGATTCCAGTTCTGAGCGAAGGTATTTATGATTATAAATTTCACCATTAAATATCAACACATAATTACTCGAAGCTGAATGCATTGGTTGGTGACCGGCTTTGCTTAAATCAAGAATTGATAACCTTGTATGTGCGAGACCAATTTCTTCTTCATCTGTCCAAATACCGCTATTATCGGGACCGCGATGATTAATAGCTTGCGCCATCTTAGTCAAACAGTCAGATGGATTCTCTGTTTTACCTATGTACCCAGCAATACCACACATTTTAAGCTTTAGTACCTTTATTTAAAATTAATTTACCATGTTTTAAATATAATTCATAAGCCATCCCAACAACGACAATAACAATAAAGGGGAATTTGTATCGAACTGCAGTTCCAAAATTAAATACAACTAGGCCATATATACTTAATGCAGCAATTAAATAAACAAACCATTTTAAAGCAATCTGTTTATCCAATCTCGATGTTTTCAAAAACATGTAACCCAGGAAAATAAATATGAATATATTTTCAAAACTTTGAATTAACTGTAAAAAACTATCAGCTTCCCAAGGTAATGGTTTCATTAAAAAATATGGAGCGGATTGAAGTGCAATAATTGCAAAATCTTCTACAGTTCTCATATGCACGTAAGAGCCTCTGTAACCTCCATCCTCAATAAACATATTAAATCTGCTGTAATCAAGAATCTCAATAATTGTCATTAAAAAAGGAGCTAATGCAGCTATAACAATTAATGCAAATATATGTCTAAATCTGTAAACAATAGAACCACGAGAAAAATATAGATGAGCAACAAAAAAAACGAGTAATAAAAAAAAGTTTTGAAATTTAATTAATACTAGCGGTAAGGAAATTATTATTGCTAATAATCTTCGATTCTCTATAAATAAAATTACCGATAAAACCATAAACAGCATTACTAAAGTATCTCTTAAAGACAATGAGCTATAAAGCAGCAAACTTGGATAAAAAATTAGGAATAAAAGTGGCCATCCTCTTAAATTTTTGGATGCATATAGCCAAATGGTCAAAAGTGTAACTATTAATCGATTAAAGAATCCAAGACTTTGAATTGTTTCTACATATGGCAAAGGTATAAAAGAGTAAATCCAACTAGCAACTTCTACTGGGACACTCTCTGCTAAATCATTAAATTCAAAAGAGCGGACATTTTGAACAAAATAGTAGTATTGCCATTGATCAGGCATGTAACCTGGCGAAAAAAGAACATAGTTTAAAAAAAATGGAGTAAAGGCAAATATTCCCATAAAAAAAGAAAGCCACATTGGAATATATCCAAATTTAAAAGATACCAATATGACAATTAATATTGGTAGTAAATTTGCTACATCATATAAAAACATTTAATTAATGTGTACATTTAAGCTGTTGAAAATTAGCATTTAATTATTACTACTCCATACCTCTTTATATTTATTTATCATTTTTGTAAGACTGAAATTTTCTTTAATTCTTTCATGGCAATCATCTTTTCTTTGAAGCCAAGAAATATTTCTTGATTCTCTTTCTTTTGCAGCATTCATAACAGCGTCAACAATAATTTTAGGATCTTTTGGAGGCACTATCCATCCTGTATCTCCTAAGATCAATGCAGCATCTCCTACATCTGTTGAAATACATGGAGTTCCACATGCCATTGCTTCATTAAGAACATTTGGGAACGCTTCTGATATTGATGAAAGTACAAATAAATCTATACCATTCATGACAGCAGGAATATCGTTCCTAATTCCAAGTAAATGAATGCGACTACTCAAACTCTTTTCCTCAATAATGCTTACTAAATCGTGATTATCATTATCAAGATTCTTTCCAACAAGTACAGCGATAAAATTAAAATGTTGTTGATTTAAAATATTGAGTGATTCTATAAGAGTGTTTTGATCTTTTAGAGGATCGTAACTGCCAACATGACCAATTATAAAAGTATCATTTGAGATTTTAAGATCATTTCGGAATTTATTACCTAAGTTACTATTTCTACAAAGTTTTTCAATGTTATATCCATTTTGAATAACAATGCCTTTAGACTTTTTAAACCCAATTGATTCTTGTGCAGATCTTGATTTTTCTGCGCAGTAAATAATTTTTTTTGGAATAAAATGAGATAAAAAAGCATTAAATTTTAAAATTAAAATTGTTGACGGTTTCACTTTTCCACGAAAAAGTATGGTGTGATGAACACCCCAAAAAATATTTTTAATTCCAATAAACCAAGCTGTTAAACCTCCAATTAAGTCAGCATGTATCATCCAAGTTTGAACTATATCTGGGTTTATTTTTTTGATAAGTCTATAAAGTTTGAATACACCTGAAATTTTTAACTTTCCATCAGGAAAGTTTAGAGAAAATACAGGTACATTTTGGTTTACTAGGGATAGTTCAAGGTCTTTAATATCAGATAAAGAGATTATTGTGTGATTAAATTCCTTATCATATTCACATAGATTGCATAGAAGTGTTTCAGCACCGCCTTTCTTCAATCCAGTAATAATATGTAAAACTTTCATCTATTTAACCTGTTTAATAATTAAAATTTAAAATCTTTTCGATAAACTATGCCTATTAATTAAGTTTAATAATCAAGGAAATTAAAGCCTTTTTAAAATTATATTTAACAGGAACAATATGAATTCTTTAAAATTCTTTGGTTTAATTATATCAAATGCCTGACTTATATATGGAGCAGCCTCCTTCCATCCAGCCCTTTTGACTAAAAGCTTTTTTACTAAAGATAATCTATTATCTTTTCTTCTTTGCTCAATTTCACTTATTGGTAATAATTTTTTATGCAAAGCATTATCAAGAAAGTCTTCTACACCATTAAAAGTGACATGTGGATCTGACTTGCTCCAAGAATCTTCGCGAATATGTTGAATAAAACCTACTTTATTTATCCCACGAAACATTTTGTTTTTTGCAACACGCAGAATTAAATCAAAATCTTCGTTAAATTTAAGAGATTCATTGTATCCGTTAACTTTTATGAGAATGTCCTTTCTGAATAGATGATTAGTTATTTGTCCTGGAATTCCATTTTTACGTCCAACTAAACATACATCTAACTTTCCATCAGTTTCTGGAACTTCTAATGTAATATTTGGTTTGTTTTTTATACATTCAACCCTGCTACAAAAAATAGAAGCATAGTCTTCTCCAAGTGAATCTAAAATTTCTTCCCGCCACTCTAGAGAGTTTGGCAATAATTCGTCATCAGAATCAATGAAAAGAATAAATTCTCCTTTAGCCAATGAAATTCCTAGATTTCTTGCACTTGACGGACCTCCATTTTTTTTCTTCTTGTAGATTATTGGTATATCGGTTTGGGAAATGAAATTATTAGTTATTATTTCAGCTTCGTTTGTTTCGGAACCATCATCAATAACAAAGATCTCTAAGGGTTTTAAAGTTTGATCCAAAACAGAGGGTATAGATCTATTCAAATACTCAGCATCATTATATGTAGTAATTATTAAACTTGTTTTACTAATTTTAGTAAGCTCCCATTTTTAATTTTATTAATTGTCGCCACTGATTACCTCGCGCAAGAAATCTTTAAATCTGCTTTCATCAAAATCTTTATATAGCTCAGAAGACCAATCTTGAATGCTTTTACAATAATCATCGTATGTGTCTCTATTTTCAAGCTCTATTAATAATTTTTTTAAATTTGGATAATCCTTTATAACTAAATTCTCACAAGGATAATTATACTGATTTAAGAATATTTCATTTGGTGATTGAGGATTATGCATATCTATAAATATTGTTGGTATTCCTTTCATTGCAGCATCCATGGCTGAGGTGGAGTTAAATGTTATGTGAATGTAAACATCACTCAACAAATCTGAAATTGGTGTTTTGTTATCAAAAGATACAAAATCATTTTCAATCTTCAGCTCAGGACATTGAGTTACGGAATATCTTGGATGATGTCTGAATATAATTTCATAATTATGTAATGTTAAAAATTGAGCATTATCCTCTATAAGTCTTTTAACTATTTGAATATATTGTTCATTAAATTGTTTTTCATGGAAATCAGCAGTGATTTGTAAGGTAAATAATATTTTTTTATTACGGTGAGGCGCCCTTATCTTAGTATCTATATGTTTGTTTAAACCAATATTTACAACATTTTTTTCACAGTAAAATTTAGAATTATCATTCTCGATTAATAAACTTTTAAATCTGTCTCCATATACCAAAGTAGTAATTTTATTTGCAGATTTTACTTTTGGAGGCTTTCCATCTTTAATATATCCAGCATGACCATCGAATAATATGCCATGCTGGTAATCAATAATACATGAATTAGAGTTAATACTTCTCCATAAAGTGACGTTATTCCATAAAAGTGTTATGTATACTTTTGAATAAAATTTTCTAAAAAATAATATCCTTAAAATATTAGAAATTTTTAAATCTCTTTCATATTCATCATTAATAGATAAAGGTTTTTTATAAATTAAGTTATAGATTTTTCTAAATATAATTTGAACAAGCGAGATAAAGTCAAAGGGAATAGATTCTTTTTTTCTAATGAAGCTCTTATATTCTCCTTTGATATCTGTATCCTCAATTATTGCAAAACTAAAGCCATTTTTTTTGCAGCATTGAATCATAGGATCTAATAATAAGTTCTCACCTGCTTCTCCTCTATTAAAAAATGCTGAACTAACAAAAACTACATCATAATCTTTTGAAAAAAAAATGAGTTTTAAAAAGTAACGCGCTGAAACCAGCATGTTTTTCCAATCACTTATCATATTAATTAGTCTTATAATTGCAGCCCATTTATCTTAAAAGATGGTTAGGCATGAGCCGCCATATTTCTAAAATCTTTATTATTTTCAATTAGTTCTTGATATGTTCCCTGATCAACCACTTTTCCATTATCTATAAAAAAGATCCTATCGCATTTTTTAACAGTTTTGAGACGATGGGCGATCAAAATTATAGATTTTTTACCGCTAAAATTATGAATGGCTTCCATAATCATCTTTTCAGTTATTCCATCCAGTGAGCTTGTAGCCTCATCAAAAACAAGCACCTCTGCTTTGTGATACAAGGCTCTTGCAATTCCTATTCTTTGACGTTGACCTCCTGAAAGTTGGACTCCACGTTCACCAACTTTGGTATGAATATCTTTATCAAGACTTGAAATAAAATCACTAAGATGGGCAAGCTTTAACACTTTTTTAACTTGGTCAAGATCGATTTGGCCCTCAGGTATACCAAATGCAACATTTTCAGCAACAGTACCTTCTGATAAAAAGATAGTTTGAGCAACAAAACCAATCGTATTTTGCCATGATCGTCTATTTTGATCATTTATTATTTCGCCATCAATTTTTAGGTGACCTTCTTGAGGTTCAATCAGACATAACAAAATATCTATCAGTGTTGATTTACCAGAACCTGATGGGCCAACAATACCAATCACACTATTTGCAGGTATTAGCATATCCAGTTTATTTAGAGCAGGCTCTTCTTTTTTTGGATATGTAAAAGTAATATTTTCAAGTGAAATATTTTGTTTTGGATTAAGGGAATTTTCTTCAAGCTTTTGAGATTTTGACTCCTTGTGTAATGAGTCGTATAGATCTTGTTGTATTGATTCAAATGCAGGGATATTGGCTTTTATTATTGCCATACTAGAATAAATCTGTTGGAAAGCTGGAAGTAATTTTATTATTCCAATTGCATAAACAGAAAGAATCGGAAGAATCATACCAAGATTACCATTATGACTAGCAATTAAATACAGTATTAATATTATCATTGATCCAAAAGCAAGAAGCTCTACAAAATATCGGGGTGCTTGTGCTAAGGCAGCATTTGTTCCTTGGCTATAGGCAAGTGTTTTACCTGATTTATTAAAACGATTAATAAAATCATTATCTCTACCCATTAATAATAAATCCTTAATTCCACCAAAGCCTTCATTCATTAAACGAAATCGTTCTTCATTAACTTCTGAAATAGCAATACCATTTTTATTTAGTCGCTTTCTAACTCCTCTAAACAGAAAAAAATATGATATTGCAAAAATAGATAGCCCAATTAGTGCCACCTTTGGATCATATAAAAAAATACTTATGCTCATTAGTAAAGAAAGGATAACTTTTGAGTTCATTTGCATTAGTGGGACTAAAACAGCTCCAGTAACTCTCATTGTCTCAGTAGCAATTTTTTTTGTTAGCTGTGCGCTGCTGCCAGATGCATGAAACAGCCAACCTTGCTTTAGATAGTATGTGTACAGTCTATCAGCAATCTCTGTTCCAATTTTATTAGCAAACATTGATAATCCCCATATAGTAAAGATAGAAATTATCATTGATATAAACAATAGGCCTAGTACGCAAAGGCCAACCCAAAAAACAAATTGTGATTCTGAAGCTACACCGCTTTGCCTATATATTTCAGCAATAAATGTATTTTGTTCTAGCTGACTCATATCACCCACTAAAGCCATGAAAGGAATAATTGAAGCTACCCCAAGAATTTCAACAACAGACATTATGATGACTAAAAATTGAAGTGCATAAAAACGCTTGCGTTGATTTGGAGATAGGAGTTTAAAAAGATTTTTTATAAGCTTAAACATATATGAAGTTCACTTGTCTTATAAAGATTTATGCTTTTTTAATTTAAGATTTATAAATTGCTTAAAAAAGAGAATCATCACTCATACCAAATTTTTTTTATACCAAAAAATTCACGAACAATAACAATTAAAATTCCTAATAAAATTCCAAGCACTGCACCTAAAATAGAAATTGATTTTCGATTCGGTTCAATTTTTTCTTCCATTACTTTTGGGGGATCTAGATATGAGAAGACATAAAAATCATTCGCTTCTATTAAAGTTAATTGTTGCATCTTGTTTTGAAGTAACTGAGCGATGACTTGTTTAATTTCAGTATAGCTCGTCTGTGCCATCTGGGTATTTAAGAAATCCATTGCAGCTTGTGCTTCTCGTTTATCATTTGTTCTAAAAAAATTATTTAATTCATTGACTATTAAATTTGTCCATTCTTGTGCGATGTAAGGCGATTCATGCTTTATAGATATAGTAACAAAACCGGTATCATAATCTTGTGTGAATGCTAGGACTCTTTTAAATTGTTTGTAACTTTTTTGCGGACTAGGAATTTTACTCCAAGTTTGGGTTTCATTATTAAATATATTTTTGTCATATATTATTTTATTGTTTTTAGAATCCCAGTAATTCAATGCCATTAAATCTGGTAAAAAAATATTAGGTAAAATGTTATCCTCATAGAAGCTAAGTGTTCTTAATTTTTTTAAAGCCTTTGTTGTGTTGCCAACAGACTGAGTTTGTAAATTTATTCCAGCAAGACTTGCCAATCCTCCAATATTACTCATAGCCTGACCTGCGCCCGCCTCAGATACAACAGGACTTAGAAGTGCTTCTGACTTATAGACATTTGGTAAACTAATACTAATTATGACTGCTATTATTGATAATATTGTTGCTGAAGCAACTATAATCCATTTACCATCCCAAATAGCATCAAAAAGCTTCCTAAGATCTATTTCATCTTCATTGCTAGGTGCTTTTTTATTGATATTATTTTCCATGACGCTAATTATACAGTTTTATTTTGTTCTTGTTGTCAATCCTTTAATTCATAGAATTGTCTAGCTCGTTCTAAATCAAATTTATCATCAATGTCAAATGAGGATTCTTTTGAAAAAACTACAGGAACTGAATCTGGAGACATAAAAGATTTGTTAGATTTTAAAAAATTAACACTACACATATAAAATGAGCCATTAATCGAATAAACTTTCTGTAAAAACTGTCTTCCCTCCATTTTTGTTGGAGGTTTTAGAACATATTCATAGGAATTTTCTTTTATAGTTATACATCTGCTTGGATGATAAGTAATCTCATTAACAGAGAAAATTGATTTAACATTGCCTTTTTTAAAAACATTAATTGCATTTGTTATTTCATCAATATTTCTAAATGGTGTTGTGGGTTGAAATAAAGCTAAATGTGTAAACTTCTCTTTTTTGTAATGTTCTAATATGTGAAGTGAAACGTCGCTTATATTTGCTGAATCTGTTGAAAGTTCTTTTGGTCTCATAAATGGGACTTCAATTTTTTTGTACTTAGAACATATTTCTATTATTTTATTTGAATCTGAAGAAAGTGCTAACTTATCTATTGCTTTAAGATTTGATGCAAACTTGAAGGTATGTTCTACAAGAGGTATCCCTCCCACGTCTATGGTGTTTTTATTTTTTATACCTTTAGATCCTGCTCTTGCCGGTATTAATCCTAAAATTTTCAATCTATAAACTCTATATAATTTATAACATCAATAATATTTAAATTAAAATCAAGAATAGGAATAATTAATATTCCTTCTTTAAAAATTGAAATAATTTTTTCTTTATTGTCTTTATCAGATTCATCTAAATATATAAAATTTGCATTGTATATATCACTTGCTCTTGAATGTAAATCATATCCCTTTAAAAAGGAGTGGATGATATCACCCTCTGATATAACACCAATAATTTTTTGA
>CEQN01201722.1_pt1 | contig 10100 bp, 10 predicted proteins | sample 427011 | NCBI WGS metagenome assembly CEQN01 (sample SAMEA2621277, study PRJEB7988) | marine metagenome | biome: marine biome (ENVO:00000447); feature: deep chlorophyll maximum layer (ENVO:xxxxxxxx); material: "saline water (ENVO:00002010), including plankton (ENVO:xxxxxxxx)" | depth 120 m
TCTAATAATTCTTAGAATGTGGGATTTCCCCTTTTTAGGCGGAATATATAATTCTATTTGGCCCGAAAACATAATAACTCCAACTTTATCATTATTCTGAAGTGCAGAAAAAGCAAGAGTGGCTGCTATTTCAGTAATAATTTCTCTTTTAGTTTGTGATTCTGATCCAAAAAATTCAGAACCACTAATATCTACCATTAACATTAGAGTAAGTTCTCTTTCTTCTTCAAAAACTTTAATATATGGACTATTATATCTTGCGGTTACATTCCAATCTATTGTTCTTACATCATCTCCAAATTGATATTGTCTAACTTCACTAAAAGTCATACCTCTTCCTTTGAAAGTACTGTGATATTCACCACCAAAAATGTGATTACTTAATCGTCGAGTCTTAATCTCAATTTTACGAACTTTTTTTAAAAGGTCTTTAGTATCCATAAAATGCTTAGCTTTTAACTAGGGCACTTCAACTTCATTTACAATTTGACTGATTATCTCTTCAGAATTAATATTTTCAGCTTCAGCTTCATATGTTAAACCTATTCTATGTCGGAGAACATCATAAATAACTGCCCTTATGTCTTCAGGAATTACATATCCTCTATGTCTTAAAAAAGCATGACATTTTGCAGCAGTAGCTAAATTTATACTCCCTCTGGGAGAAGATCCAAAACTTATTAATGGCTTTAAACTACTTAAGTTATAATTTTCAGGAAATCGAGTACAAAAAATCAAATCAAGAATATATTTCTCAATCTTTTCATCCATGTAAACCAATCTTACTGATTTTTGAGCATTAATAATCTGTTTTGTAGTAACAACGGACTTAATTTTTTCATTTTCATCCTTTAAATTTGATCTAACAATTAGTTGTTCTTCATCAATTTTAGGATAATCAATTATTGTTTTTAACATGAATCTATCAACTTGTGCTTCGGGCAAAGGGTATGTTCCTTCTTGTTCAACAGGATTTTGTGTGGCCATTACTAAAAAAGGCTCGACAAGTTTAAATGATGTGTCTCCTATTGTGACTTGTTTCTCTTGCATAGCCTCAAGAAGAGCAGATTGAACTTTAGCAGGGGCACGATTTATTTCATCAGCTAACACAAAATTAGCAAATATTGGACCTTTTTTGATTGAAAAATCATTCTCTTTCATATTAAAAATCATTGTTCCAATAACATCTGCAGGTAAAAGGTCTGGTGTAAACTGAATTCTACTAAAACTCGCTTTAACTGCCTTACTTAACGTATTAATTGCTAAAGTTTTTGCTAATCCAGGAACCCCCTCTAATAAGATATGTCCTTGGCCTAAAAGGCCTATTAGAAGTCTTTCAATCATAGTTTTTTGACCAACTATTACCTTATTCATTTCTCTTGAAAGAAGGTCAACAAAAGCACTTTCTTTTTGGATGATATCATTAATTGAATTAATATCTAATTGATTTTTTTCCATTTTTTAATTATGGTTTAAAATTTTGTGCAACAAAAATGAAGATTAATTTAAGTAATTGTTGTTAATAATTGGTTAAAAAATAGAACCACAGGCTTACCTGCTAGGTTAAAGTATTATTAATTTAGGAGAAATTATATTTATTATTTATGAATACAGGATTTGTCTCTCAAATAATTTCAGGCACAATGACATGGGGAAAATGGGGAATGAAATTGTCAACTAGTGAAATGAGAGATTTAATTGAATACTGTATTGAAATCGGTATAAACTCTTTTGATCATGCTGATATTTATGGAGATTATACGACAGAAAGTGAATTTGGAGAAGCTTTAAAACTTTGTAATTTTTCAAGAGATAAAATCAAACTAATTACAAAGTGTGGTATTCAGCATCCCAATGAGTTAAAACCGCTTAAAATTAAACATTATGATTTCTCAGAAAAACATATAAGATTTTCAGTTGAAAATTCACTTAAAAATCTGAATACTGAATACATTGATGTTTTTTTATTACATAGACCAAGTCCTCTTATGAATCCAAAGGAGATTAAAGATGTAGTTTCGGATTTAATAGATGAGGGAAAGATACTAGAGTTTGGAGTTTCTAATTTCACAAATTCACAAATTCAATTATTAAATCTTTCTAAATACATAAAACACAACCAAATTGAATGTTCATTGACTAATTCAAAATCTTTAACTAATGGAATTATTGATTATTGTCAATTAAATAAAATAAATATAATGGCCTGGTCGCCATTAGGCAGTTATTTTAAAAAAAATGATACTAAACAGCTTAGAATAAAGCCTGTTTTAGAAAATCTATGTAATAAATATTCTTGTGATGAAGATCAACTTTTATTAGCATGGCTTTTTAAACATCCTTCAGGAATAAATCCAGTTATTGGAACAACAAAAAAAGAAAGACTTTTATCATCAATAAAAGCTAAATCAATCAATCTTGAATTAATTGATTGGTTTGAAATGTTAGAAGCGAGTAAAGGAAAAAGAATACCCTAATTTATGTCAAAAAAAATAATTTTAATTACTGGAGCTAGTAGTGGAATTGGCTGGTCTACCTCCAAATTACTTTCAAAAGAGGGACATTCCCTAATTTTATGTGGAAGAAATAAAGCTAAACTAGAAGAATTATCAAAACAATTACAAACTAGTTTTCACATTTTAAAATTTGATGTTAGAAACAAAGAAGATGTTTTTAATAAAATCCTCTCTCTCCCCAATCAATTTAAAAAAATAGATGTTTTAATAAATAATGCAGGAAATGCTCATGGATTAAATTTTGTTCATGAATCAGATATATCTGATTGGGAGGCAATGATTGACAGTAATGTTAAAGGAGTTTTATATGTTACCAGGGCAATTTTGAATAATATGGTTAAAAAAAAATCTGGTCAAATAATTAACGTTGGATCAATTGCAGGTAAGGAATCATATCCAAAAGGAAACGTTTATTGTGCTAGTAAGGCCGCTATTGAAAAATTTACAGAAGGACTTCGGCTTGATTTGAATCCCTATGGTATAAAAGTTGGTGCCATTCATCCAGGTTTAGTAGAAACAAATTTTTCTAATGTTAGATTTAAAGGAGATAAAAAAAGAGCAAAAAAAGTTTATACTGGTTTAAAACCTCTAACCCCTGAGGATGTTGCTAATTCAATTTCTTATATGATAAACACTCCAAGTCACGTTAATATCGCGGATTTAACTGTCATGCCAACTGATCAAGCAGGAGCATATGTATTAAAAAAATCTAATTAATATTTATCTAAACCCTCTGGATATAAAAAATTGTTATAGGGAAATCTACTTATGTGAATTTTACGAACAAACTTATAGGTTTCCTCTCTAAATTTTTCCAAATTATTTTTTTTAAGTGCAGATATAAATATGTTTTTATTTTTATTTTCATTAATCCACGAATCCTCCAATTCTTTAATCGTAAAATTTCTTTTTGTTTTTGAGACCGTTAAGTCTTCTGAGCTCCATGGCTCTGGTTCGTAGGCATCTATTTTATTATAAACCATCAATGTTGGCTTATTAATACTTTTGATCTCAATCAATAGTTCATTAACAGAATCAATATGTTCTTCAAAATTTGGATGAGATAAATCAACTACATGTAATAATAAATCTGCTTCTTTAACCTCATCAAGAGTGCTTTTAAAAGATTCTACTAACTGAGTTGGGAGCTTTCTTATAAATCCTACTGTATCACTGAGTAAGAAAGGAAGATTTCCTATTACAACTTTACGAACCGTTGTATCTAGTGTAGCAAATAATTTATTTTCAGCAAAAACATTGCTTTTAGAAATTATATTCATTAGAGTTGACTTTCCAACATTAGTATAACCTACTAAAGCAACTCTAACTAAACTACCTCGATTCCCTCTCTGGGTAGACATTTGTTTGTCTATAATTTTCAACTTATTTTTTAACAAAGAAATTTTATCTCTAACAATTCTTCTGTCTGTTTCAATTTCTGTCTCTCCTGGTCCTCTCATTCCAATTCCTCCCTTTTGCCTTTCAAGATGTGTCCAAAGACCTTTTAGTCTTGGGAGTAGGTATTGATATTGTGCCAACTCTACTTGAGTTCTTGCATAACTAGTTTTTGCTCGTTGAGCAAATATATCAAGTATCAACCCTATTCTATCTAATATTTTACACCTTAAAGTTTTTTCTAAATTATTTTGTTGCGCTGGGCTTAATTCATCATCAAAAACAACAGTGCTAACATTTTTTTCATTTACATAAACCTCAATCTCAGATAATTTTCCTCCACCAATAAAAGTTTTAGAATTTGGAAGACTTAAACGTTGTGTAAATCTTTTTATTACCTCTCCCCCTGCTGTGTATGACAAAAATTCAAGCTCATCTAAATATTCTTTAGATTTATATTCATCTTGTTTAGGCGTTATTAAACCAACTAAAATTGTCTTTTCATAGACTAATGATTTTTGTTCAATCATTATTTGTATTCCATTTTTTTAATTCAAGTTTATCTAATAAAAGTTCAGCATAAGTAAAGTGTGTAATCCAATCTCCAGTATTAATATAGCGAGATTTTTCAAATGATATGTCTAAAGGAAGGTGTCTATGTCCAAAAACATAGAAATCTCTAGACACTTCTTTATTTTTTCTTAAAACATATTGATAAATAATTTCTTTTTCAGCCCCATCATATTTGATATTTTCATCTCCAGATATAAGTTTACTTTTAGTTGAAAGATACTGGGCTAATTTTACCCCAAAATCAGGATGAATCCATCTAAAAAGAAATTTGGATATCGGATTTGTAAAAAAAATTTTCATTCTCTTATAACCATAATCTCCAGGCCCTAACCCATCTCCATGACCAATCAAAAAGGATCTGTCGTTTATATTAAACTCTTGAGGATAATGAAAAACCTCGATTCCTAACTCAGCATCAAAATAATCAACCATCCATAAATCATGATTGCCAACAAAAAAATATATAGGAACACCTTTATCAGCAATTTTAGCTAGTTTTCCGAGAACTCTAGTAAACCCTTTAGGAACGACTGTTTTATACTCAAACCAAAAATCAAAAAGATCTCCCAATAAAAATAGTGCTCCAACATCCTTTTCTATGTAATCAAGCCAATTAAGAAATTTCTTTTCTCTAATTTTACTCAACTCTAAAGATGGAGCGCCAAAATGTTGATCTGAAGCAAAATAGACTTTTTTAGTTTTTGAAAATCTTAAATTATTCATATAAATAGATACCTAAGCTTATTTATTAATTGCTTGTTGAATATCGTCTATAAGATCTTGAAAATCCTCTATTCCTACGCTTAATCTTATTAAAGAATCTAAAACCCCGCTTTTTTCTCTCAAATTTTTCGGAATTGATGCATGAGTCATACTTGCAGGGTGACAGGCTAAACTTTCAACACCTCCCAAAGACTCAGCTAAAGTAAACATTTTAAGGTTTTCAATAATTTTAATGGCTTTATTATAATTTGATCCTTTTGGAACAAATGATATCATGCCGCCGAAGTCATTCATTTGATTTTTTGCTAAAAAATGATTTGGATGATCAGTCAAACCAGGCCAATATACTTTTTCAATAAGAGGATTCTCAACCAAAAATTCTGCAATTTTTCTACCATTAATACAATGTCTTTCCATTCTAACAGCTAAAGTTTTAATACCTCTCAAAGTAAGAAAGCAATCCATTGGTCCTGGAACTGCACCACTTGCATTTTGAATAAAACGAAGTTGTTCTTCAATATTTTGAGAATTAACTATTAATGCTCCTAAAATTAGGTCACTATGTCCTGCAATATATTTTGTTGCAGAATGCATAACGATATCTGCCCCTAATAAAAGTGGATTTTGCAAGTAAGGAGATGCAAATGTGTTGTCAACTGCCAATAAAATATTTTTCTCTTTAGCTAAAACGCTAACTGCTTGAATATCTATAATATTCATCATAGGATTAGTAGGCGTCTCAACCCATATTAATTTTGTATTCTTATTAATTTTAGTTTTAATTGTATCAATATGTTGCATGTCTACAAAATGAAACTTTAACTTAAACGTTTCAAAAATTTTTATAAATAACCTATACGAGCCACCATATAAATCATGTGTAGCTATAATTTCATCTCCTGGCTTCAATAATTTCAGTACAGCGTCCATAGCAGCAAGTCCAGAACCAAAAGCTAATCCATGTTTTCCAAATTCAATACTAGCCAAAGCATTTTCTAGGGCTGTTCTTGTTGGATTATGAGTCCTACTATATTCATATCCCTTGTGTCCTCCAGGGGTTGTTTGAGCATAGGTTGAGGTTTGATATATTGGAGGCATAACTGATCCAAAAGATTTGTCAGGTTTTTGGCCCCCATGAATTACTTTAGAATTAAAGCGCATATTGTTATTCATATAAAACTTTAAATATATTTAACAAATGTATTTGATTTTAAATAAAAAAAAATCTCATCTTATTAAAATATATTTTCTTTGTAAGATAAAAATATATTAAATGAATGTATTTTATTATCTAACAAACTGTTCAACTTGTAAAAGAATTATAAATGAGCTTGACATTAAAAACCCTATTAAATTAAGAGATATAAAAAATAATCCTTTATCTGAAAAGGAACTTGTCTTTTTAAAATCACTTAGTGGTAGTTTTGAATCCTTGTTTAGCAAAAAAGCTCAGTTATATAAAAAATGGAATCTAAAAGAAAAAATACTTTTAGAAAGTGATTATAAAAATCTTATTTTAAAACACTATACTTTTTTAAAACGCCCAGTTTTAATTTTAAAAAATAAAATATTCATTGGCAATTCTCCAAAAATAATTGAACAAGTTAAATTAATTTTAAATGGATAAAAATAAGGTTTTTGCAATTATAGCTGCCCTAGCGGCTACTACTATCTATGGATTAAATCACACTATTGCAAAAGTAGTAATGCCTAATTATATTGAAGGTTTTGGGTTTATCCAGTTAAGGCTAATGGGAGCAGGTTTAATTTTTTTCATAATTAGTTTTTTTATTCCAAATGAAAAAATTGACAGTTCAGATTATCTAAGATTATTTTTTGCTGCTCTTTTAGGAATGTGTATAAATATGTTAATGTTTTTTAAAGGATTACAACTTTCAACACCAATAAATAGTAGTGTAATAATAACCTTAACGCCCATTATGGTATTATTACTTTCATATGTTTTTTTAAAAGAAAAAATCGGATTTATTAAACTTAGTGGAATTCTAATGGGTTTTACTGGGGCATTAGTTTTAATAATTTATGGAAAAAAGATAGCTGCCAATGCTCCAAACATTATGTTGGGAAATATAATGTTTTTAATAAATGCATCTGCATTTGCAGGATATTTAGTTTTATCAAAACCTCTTACTGAAAAATATCATACAATTACTCTAATGAAATGGATGTTCATGATTGGAATTATTTTATCATTTCCCGTTACATTCATAGAATTTAAAGAAGTAGAATGGACAGCCTTGCCGTTTTTCGCTATTTGGAGAATGAGTTTTGTTGTTATTGGAACAACTTTTTTAACATATATGCTAAACATGTATGCGCTCAAATCTCTTCCCGCATCAACAATAGGGGCTTTTATTTATATTCAACCTCTTATTGCTATATTTTACGCTATAATTACAGGAAATGATTCACTTGATCTAGTAAAATTCATTGCAATTATACTAGTTTTTTCCGGGGTTTATTTAGCGTCAAAAAAATTAAAAAAAATACCAAATTAGTATTTTATTGAACTGCCCAAACCAATCCTCCTGTGGTTTCATTAAGATCAACGCAACCCTTAAATTCTCCCGGAATTGGTCTAAAATCAAGGACATTTTTAGCTATAAATTCATTATTACGTCTATAAGCTGAAGCCGCCCACTGTCTTATAGTAAAAAGTGAAAAATATGCCATTGCTTCCTCAGGAATTGAATTACTAGTAGAGATATTTTTTGACCAATAATTATCGAATAAAACTGTCCATTCTTCGATTTTATTCTCTTCTGCTAAAAGATATTTTTTTAATTGATTTTCATAATCATCAAAAGTCAGTTTATAAATATTTGACTTTGAAGCAGAATTTAGAGTATTATTAATTAATGAATTCAAATTTTTTATTCCACGTGTTTGCTTTTCACTAGCTAGACCAGCATATGCATCAATATATCTTATGATCTTAAGATCCGAGGCTCCTGGAATACCTTCTGTTTCAGGAATGATAATCTCAAGAAATTTAGAAACAATTTCAAGTTGATCTGAAGAAAAAAATCTTGGAGTCCAATCAGGATCTGATTGACAACTTTGAAATACACTAACTAAAGTTGGAGTTAATGTCATTGAACCAAATGATAATCCAATACTTTTTAATGCTTTTCTTCTTTCCATATTATTAAATATTCATTTTCTTTAGTTGTTCCACGGCATGATTTGCCGCCCTTGCAGTAAGAGCCATATAAGTTATTGAAGGATTTGTACATCCTGCAGAAGTCATAGCAGATCCATCTGTTACATAAACATTTGCTACACTATGTAATTGATTGTGTTTATTTAAAACAGAAGTCTTGGGATCATGACCCATTCTTGCAGTCCCCATTTCGTGAATACCATTTCCAAAGTTATATTTCTTATCATGCCCCTTAACATTTTTAAATCCAGCTTTTTCTAGCATTTCAACAGCCTGTTGCTTCATATCCTTTCTCATATTCAATTCATTTTCTTTAATTTCACAATCAAATGTAACCGTGGGAAGTCCCCATTTATCTGTTTTATCATAATTAAGAGACATTAAATTATCATGATAAGGCAAGATCTCTCCAAATCCTCCAAGAGAAATATGCCAATCTCCTGGAGTTAATATACTTTTTTTATAATTAGCTCCATATGCGCTTTCTGGAATTACATTCCATGATCCTCTACTCCCGCCTCCTTGAAACCCATACCCTCTAATAAAGTCTTTTTGATCTGTCTTACCTCCAAGGTTTCTAAATCTTGGAAGATAATGTCCATTTGGTCTTGATCCAATATAAAATTTGTCTTTATGAAGATCTGAAGTTCCCCTGGCTCCTATTTGAAAATGATGATCCATCATATTGTGACCCAATTCTCCAGAATCATTCCCCATTCCATTTGGAAATCGATCTGATTTTGATTGCAATAAAATTGAGGTTGTAGGAACAGTTGAAGCACACAAAAAAACAACTCTCGCTGAAAAATCTATAATTTCATTTGTTTCTGAGTCAATAACTCTAACTCCTGAAGCAATTTGTTTTTTGTCATCATAAATAACTTCTGTAACAATTGAATTTGGTCTTAAAGTCATATTTCCAGTTGCTTCAGCAGCTGGAAGTGTTGAAGAATTACTACTAAAATAAGCTCCAAAGGGGCAACCTCGTCTACATTTATTTCTGAATTGACAAGAGACTCTTCCCATCCCCGGCTTCGTTCCCTGAGTTATATGAGCTACTCTTCCAATGGTTAAGACTCTATCATCGTAATTTTCCTCCAAAGATTTTTTTAAATCTTTTTCAACACAATACATTTCCATTGGTTTAAGAAATTTACCGTCAGGAAGTTGAGGCAAACCCATTTTCTCTCCACTAATTCCAATATATTCTTCAACATAATCATACCATGGTGCAATATCTTTATATCTAATTGGCCAATCAACAGCAATCCCATCCTTTAAGTTAGCTTCAAAATCAATATCTCCAAGACGATAAACCTGACGACCCCACAAAAGCGATCTTCCGCCAACATGATAACCTCTGATCCAATTAAAAGGTTTGGTTTCATTGTATGGATTCTCAATATCGTCAACAAAGAAATGTTTTGTTGACTCTGAATTCACATAATTAGTTCTGCTTTGTTTAGGCTGGCGTTTTCTAATTTCATCCGTTATAATATCTCCTGCAGGATAATCCCAATGCTGATCGTTCATAGTCTTATAATCTTCAACATGTTTAACCATTGGTCCTCTCTCTAATACAAGAGTTTTTAGTCCTTTCTCGCAAAGTTCTTTTGCAGCCCATCCTCCGCTAATTCCAGTTCCAACTACAATTGCATCGAATTTATTCTTAGTCATCTATTATTTTGGTTTGAGTCTAATTTGTTGAT
>CEQN01086339.1_pt1 | contig 10099 bp, 15 predicted proteins | sample 427011 | NCBI WGS metagenome assembly CEQN01 (sample SAMEA2621277, study PRJEB7988) | marine metagenome | biome: marine biome (ENVO:00000447); feature: deep chlorophyll maximum layer (ENVO:xxxxxxxx); material: "saline water (ENVO:00002010), including plankton (ENVO:xxxxxxxx)" | depth 120 m
GCCCATTCGACAGAGAAGGTTGTCCCGGCGGTTTGAGGGCCGAAGTGTTCGGCAAGGACAAAGGTGGTAGGAAGATCATTCTTTTTCATTGTATTTGTATTTGGTTGTGCCGGGAAGAACCCGGCGGGTGATTACTTCTTGTCGAAGCTGCTGCGAAGGACGGCCTCTCCGAATCCCTGCTTGTCTATAACAGCCTCGGCTTCTTCCTGGGTGAACAAGTGAGCGGAGCTAAGTGCTGACCGGCTCCATTCACCCCAAGGCAGATCTTGACGGTAAACAAAACGATCATTCCAGGTGCGACCTCCGCACTCTATGACGTATTCTTCTGTTATCATTGTATTTGTATTTGGTTGTGCCAGGCGGGATTGAACCGGCTGGCGGGGTGGTTAAAGGGAAAAATTGAAGCTATTGATTTTACCGGCTACAGCGTCATCATATTTGTGCTGGTTTGTTATGCGCTCCTCTCCGTCCTGAGTCCATCCGCGCTCTAAGTCTGCGTTGATGTATTCGGCAAATAGCTCCAGCCCACCGTAATCATTAAGCCGCCCCGCCAAGGTGCGGCCATTCCGCTGGATGCAGCAACCCTGGCAATTTACGATGTAATCGTAATGCCTTTCAACTGGGCTTGTAGTTTTCCCAATGCAGCGCGTGGGGTGCAAAAGGACAACTGTTTTAATTACTTCAAATGCTCCTGGTTTCATTTTCATTGTTTTTTGTAGGTTGTGCCGGGGATTGAACCCGGCGGGTGATTTTAGCTCCAGGCTTTTTCCAGGATAAGGATTCCCTCGTTCCATTTTTCCACTAGGATTTTATGCACCTCCTCTTCAGTGTGATTCTCGGGGGATGCTTTTAGCTTTTTAACCACCTTGTAAAAAGGGCTTCCGGCTTGCAAGCAATGTCTAGGCTTTGACGGGGGGCAGTAAGGTTGTTGCCGAAGATACTCAAGCCCGAAAGCTCTCAACGCTTGAGTATACGGGCAATATTTGAGCTTGATTCTTTCGATGTCATTGACAATGCCGCTGACGGCATTTTCGTTATTCGATCCAAAGTGAACTAAATTAGTGAGTTCAACCTCTAGGGCTTTTATTGTTTCTCGGTCTGCTGCATTTGGCTTGTTCATGCAGACACTAAAGCATTTGTTTCACTTTGTGTCAAGAGTGAATGTTTATTACCCTGTATGCCTTGTAGAATAAGGGCTAGTAGGAAGTCTCTACCTTCTTCTTGGGAGCTTCAAATAGGTCGGCATCCCCCTCTAATTCACACGCCAGGGCAGAGGCAATCACATCATCATCATGGCTGCCGGTGGCAGCTTCCGGCTTACCCAATTGATTGCGAACAAACGTCTGAAGCTGGGAAGATAATTGAGGACATGGAATCGTGATCTTGTTCTCCTCCCGGATGCAATCAGCTAATGCCGAGATGATTATTTCGCGGGACTTCTGGTCAGTCGAGAAACCAATCTTTCGGAGGATCTTGCCGGTAATATCATCCCGGATTCTTCTTCGCCACAAACGCACGTTGGCTTGCTTCAACGGCTCGACCCAGGCCAACCCACTGTTGTTGATTTCCAAAACGCAAACACACCCGCCAGCCCATTGACTGAGGGCTGCTGCCTTGAGTGATCCTGGGGTCGGGTCATCTTGGTTGGAAGGCAAGGCTCGGGCGATTAACCGAAGAGGATGATACACGCCATCCTTGTCCCGGTATCCAGCTCTCCAAAGCATTATTGAGTTTCTGTCTTGAGCAGTGTTGCCGGTGGAAACTTCCTTGCCCGTCATCGAGTCAACTGTCACCAGATATGAACAGCCGTGTTTCGGCTCTTCGTCCCACACATGGAACTCCGCTTCCCCCGAATTTGTCTCGACAAACTTTCCAGCCCGAATGACTCCCTGTCTCCGGCGCTCGGCAAAGGCCTTCACCTGGGTGGAGATTCTGATCAAGCCCTCCATGTCGAAGCGAGGCGATCCGCTCACCAGGAAGCATCGCTCTTCACTCTCCAGATACTCTTGCTGAAAAATGTTTTCACTTCCGGCCAGCTTCCCGTCGATGGTAGCTCTTCGCCACTTAATTCTCTCAGCCGTGATCTTATCTCCCTGCTCGGCCATTATCCGGCGCTCCTCCGGGGTGAGGCTATTCACTATCTGCTCAAACTCATCCTGGCTTTGCAGCGGGATTTGATATTCGGGGACATCATACCAACCGGTGACAATCTTGATCATGCCATTGCCCCGCTCTCCCTTTTTCCACTGGTCAAGGGTGACAGCTCCCGCCCTGGATCCGGTAGTCTCGGCATCGGGATCGCCGGTAATGAGCTTTGAGAAATAACCGATCCCATCCGGCGTGGACTCATCGACTCCCAGGGTAAACGGCTCATCTGCCAACCCGGCCTTGAGCTGGGGCATTATCACGGCAGCATCCTTGGCTGCACCGGATCTTCCAAACTTAGCTGTCTCGCTCGACCCCACTATTGTCCAGGTTCCACCCACACCGGGAGCTTTGGATTCAGCGGAAGAGCTATACCTGGTAGATCTGTTTGAGCATTCAGCCCGGCGGTCATGCACTTGGAAGTCATTGCCCCAGGGAAAGGGATCGAACTCGGCATAGGTATTGAGCATCGAGCGATGGTAGGCATTGGTGGATATTGTGTCAGTTACCCAGATTGCTCGGGTCAGTCGGGTTCTCATCCACCAGTATATGATCCAGTTCAAGACCGTTGAACTACCGGCTTGCCGGGGCTTGAGGACAAGCATCCTGAGAGGCTTGTTTTCCTGGAGGAAATACTCAACGGCCTCAAATATCTGTTCCTGGAGATAGGTGGGGGTGGGCGAGATGATCTCCCCGGACTTATTAATGATCTTGGCCAACGTCACAAAAGCCAGCCGGGGGGATTGGAACCATTTAAATCTATCGCTCTCTGAAATTTTTCCCATGTGGTCTACAATAAACCTTGTATTTACAAGGTAAACTCTTGTTGCAATTTATTTGAACCTATTGAAATTACCGTTATGTTACAGAGTAATGATGAGGCGGGAGCCACTGAAGACGTAGCAGCGGGAGCTGCTGAAGCACAAACAGACATTGATGCCCAAGTCAACGAAGACGGAAGCGTGAGCTTGATTTCTGCGGGAGCGGAGCAAGAACCAGCCGGAAGTCCAGCCGACCAGGGCGATGGGAATACACTCGATGCCAGAACACAAGGCATCCTAGATAGTGGTAGAACCCGGATCAAAAATCTCCCAGAGGCAGATCGCCTCGTAGTTGCTTATGCATCGGCGCATAACATCCCTCTCAGCCAAGCGCAATCTGAGTTAGGAGGGCAGCAAGCAGCAGCCGATCAACCTCAAGGAGAGCCTCAAGACCAATACCGCCCTGATCAGGCATTGGAACAGGTAAACGAAGCCATCTCCTCTCTGGACAAAGAGATCACAGAGGCGAGAGCGGAAGGCGAGTTAGAGAAGGCCGATGAGCTTATGCAGCAGCGATTCGATCTTCAAGAAGACAAGCTCAACGCCCAGATGGATATCCGGGAGGCTGATGCCTCTGCTTCGGCTCAAGAAGAGCAGCAGTTTTCCAGTGCCTGGGACAATGCAGCGGATCAGGCTGTCGATATGTATCCCCAACTTGAAAACGAGGATTCGGATTTATTCAACGCAGTCCAGGAGCAATATGAGCGATTGGTTGCAACGGATGATCCTGCTCTCGGTAATCCCAACTGGCCTTACGAAGCTGCTGCCGTGGCAGCATCACAAATGGGGATACTGTCAAAAGCTCAACAAGAAGCCCAACCAGGAACCCAGAATCCATACGGGAATCGCCGTCCAACTACCGCCACACCTAGCAGTGGAGCCAGAGGAACCTCTGGCGCTAATCCGCTGGGAGTCCCGGGGACGGTTGATCTTTCAAACCTAACAGCAGACTCCGGTCAAGACCTTCTCAGGAAGCTAGGCCGGGGCATTCACGATTCATAGCCCTGGTAGTCCATCTGGTCTGCCGGGTTACAACACAAACCCAACCATAACAGACCATAAAAGATGGACATTAACGCAACTGATTCAGTATCAACATTTGGAAGTGTTGCTACTGCTAGAGCCAAGATCTGGAAGGAAACTTTCAAGCACTTTGGCAACACTACTGACGTAACCTCTGCCCTTGAAGGGCCAGAAGGTTCCGGGTCAGCCATTTCTACACGCCATGATCTAAAGGGCAAGCGAGGAGCTATTATTGAGTTCCTGGCCTCTTCTGATCTCGGCGCATTCGGTAAGCTCGGAGAACAGACCCTCAAGGGCAACGAGGAAAAACTGCTGTTCTCAGGAACTACGGTCACGCTCGACTTCAAACGCCATGCTACGGCGCTTACACAATCACTTCGCAAGAAGATGGCTGGCGGTCACACGCTGGAAAGCCTCTCTTCAGAAGTCCTTGGCCGCCACTTTGGCCAATGGAAGCAGCGTGATGCGCTTCGCAAGCTGATTGACGGAGTAGGCAACGGAGGCCATGCAGCCTCTCTTCCCGACAATATTAAATTTGGCGGCTCCGCCAGCACCATCAACACTTTGTATAGTGCTGACGAGATCGGGACAGGTGATGTTACTGACCTTGTCACCCAGGCAGCTTGGCTTGGCGTTGAGCCAGCCCGTATCACCAAAGGCGGTAAGTCTTCAGCCGAAGATACTTACCATCACATTCTCCTGGCTGATAACCAGCAGTTGAGGCCTTTATATAAGGATCCTGCCTATCAGACTCGGATGCAAAACGCTGACGTTCGCGGAACCGGTAATTCTGTTTTCAACGGTTCTTTCAAGGATATTGACGGGACTAAGATACTGAACTTCCGTGGAGTATACGGTGATCAGTATGGCCCAATCGGCTCTCCTCTGACCCCGGTCATGCGACTCGGAACAGCTATCGCTAATACTGGCAGTGGAACTTCTGTTCTCACGGGATCTGCTTCCACTCCGGCTGCTACTGATCCTAACTGGTTTATCGACTTCCCTGGATTCGATTACAAATATACTGATGAGGACGCAGCAGATACATCTGACGATGCAACAAAGTATTATGCTTTGGCTGTCACTCCGGCTGGCGGATTCGCATTCTTTGAATACACTGGTGCAGGGAACTTAGGTTACAAGATTGAGGTTGCAGCAGCCCAATGGGCTACCAATACGGTAATCACCGGATCCGGTTCAACGGTTGATGGAAATGCTGCTGCATTTGACGGCAAACTTGTTACTGCTCTTCCGGTAGGGACATTGATCTTCCCGGCAACTCTTCACGGTGTTCCTTACGCTTACTCACTTCTCCTTGGCAGCGATGCCCTGGTTCGTGGATACGGCGAGGACATGAAGATGACTGACGATATGGAGGACTACGGCTTCCGTAAGGGAATCGGATATCAGGCCATGTATGGTGACAATGTCTGGACTGACCGTAATGGCCGGGTTCGGAATTACATCCTTGCAGCTCATGCCTACAATCCAATCGGCAAGAACTGCCCAACCGTCACCGCAGCGTAACGGTTAACAATTCACATCCCATGTGTGCTAGGCTGTCCTGGTTCTTCTTCGGAAGGCCGGGGCAGCCGTTTGCACATCTAGGGTTTATCATTTAGATTGTCAGCACATATGGCTAAGAAAACTGCAACGAAGGTTGCCAAAAAAAAGAACACACCGGATAACACTGTCGTAGAGATATATGTTATGATTGGTGACATGGGACATTCGGTTCAAGCCTGGAAATGGCGGGGACTCAAGAGAGAATACACTTTTATATGGGACGATGTTTTGCGTAGGCATATAGTTCGGTTTGATAGCATTGAGGATTATGAAGCTGTCCGGGATGATCTAGTCCACAACACGGCTGGCATGATGCTTGGAACACAAGGCTTCCAGGTGCTGATCGTTACCCCGGCAATGAAGAAAGATCTTGATGCCAAGCGTGATGCTAGAGCAAGGGCGCTTAATGAAGCCCGGAATGCACAAATTAGAGCATCCGAGGAGGCCAACAAGGCGATCAAGACGGCCAGCAATGCGCTGGATGATGTCCGTAAGAAGATCGGAGCAGCCCCTGACCAGGTTGCTCAAACCAACAAACTCAAACTCAAGGCGACTAGCCTAAAGTAAAATAATGACCAAGGGAGAAGTAGCTCATCGCTTGTTTGATCTGGTTTCCCAGGCGGATAGCATTGCGCCCAATGATCCCACCATTCGGGGGGTTCTGGAATGCTGCAATGCAGCGGTGCAGGAAATATCTCATTACGCGACCCGCGACTTTTGGCGAGATACTCGCTCGGCCATTCTTCGCCCACCTACTACTGTTACTCTTAACGTGACCGAGGACAGCAAAACAATTGCCAGCTTGTCTACTTGGGCTGCCTGGATGGAAGGTTGCTCTATTGAGATTGCTGGGTCTGATCAGCTCCATAGGCTCAATAGCGAAACTACTCTTCAAGAAGAGTGGATCGGAGCCTCCGCCACGGGAGTTTCAGCCACCGTCTACGGTGATGCCGTAAAGCTCAACGGAACAGTGCTGAAGGTGCTAGGCAGCGTAGTCTTAGACGATGAGCGTGTGCTTACTCCTTTGGCGAATGAGGACAGAAACAACCGGCTGCATCACAACCGGAGCGCCTATTATCGTGGCAGATGGTGGGAGTATGGTGAATCCGCTCATTACCCTTCCAGCTTGAACGACAAGACCGGAACGCCAACCCATTACTTTATTGATTCTGAGTATGATGATACATCCACCGTCCTTGCCCAGGAGAACTTCTTGAGAGTGCGACCCTTCCCGAAAGCTAAATCGCGGGTTCGGTTCTCGGCATCGATCAAGCCTACACCTTGGACAACGGCAGAGATTCACCATTCCACTCTGCCAGCAACCGGCGGTAACCAAATTACGGGCTGCCCTGGCGGCATGGATGAAACCATCCTGTTGCCATTCTGCTATCAGAACATTACTAAGATGTTGGCCTTTATGACCGGCCCACTTCAGCATGACGAGTCGGCAGCCACTACCTCGATCCTCACTCAGATCTACCAGGATTATGAGGAGGCCATCCTCATTCTCCAAGACCTAGCCCCGCAATCAGAACGAACCCCGGCTTATCAAATAAGCTGGTAATACCATGGCCAGGACAGCAGCAGATTGGACTGTCTATCGCGTCTTTTTTAAAGGTAGTCCTACGCCTCTGGATGTAGAAACACGATCCTCCTGGGCTGTTGCCAAGCACCGGGGAGTGCGGTTGGGCAGTTCTCTTAGTGATGACTTCGACAACATTGGTGGTTTCCAAAACACAATGCATTTATCCGGGCCGAAGCGCCTTTGGCCTACTGGGTGGCGACCTGACAACAAAGAGTTCTCAGGAACACTGGCCGATATAACTAATTCGGAATCTGAGATGGAGGCAAACTATTGGCCAACAGAATCCATCGCCGGAATATTTCATCGCAATATTTATAGCGGGACTAATGTCCCGGCAGCAGGAGCAAAACCAAAAACAATAGATGGCAATGCGTATCGCATCTACTTCAAGAACTGCCCAGCTACTATGGATGTTTTGGCTGGAGGATTTGTAATAACAAAGCAGGAGAGCTTTAGGATGGTAGCCCCTGGAACAGAAACTGTTGTCCACCGGATTGATCGGGGCGGGGGGTTCATGGTTTACTTTTATGGATACGGGGGGCAATTTTATCCAGATGAATACTCCTGGGGGGTCGGATCAACGCGAAAGTTTTTTGATTACGAATTGCGATATGGCCTAGCGGGATTAATGGGATCCGGTGGAGGTTACCCGGCATTGCATCCTAATGATGACAACCTGGGAACAACGGCTTCCCTTGACTCGGCAGCCACATATCTTCCATTGAACAATGTCCGGGCAATCGTTAGACTCAATGCTTCAGATACAAATGTGGGATCGACAAATCCGAATGAGGTTCGGATTGTGCAGCCCACCAGGACATCCGCCGGATTGTGGACAATCTTCCAGCCCTCTGCTGTTGGTGCGTCCCTTGAACTAACTCCTTAATGATATGGCTCAGATGAATTATCAGTTCAATGATTGCGAGGAAGGGGTTTTATATAGAGCTTTGTTTTCCATTTCAAAAGCCGGAGCAAATACCCTTGCTCTCAACACTGATTGGACTCCTTCCGCTGGCGATACCAAGGTTTACAAGGGCAGTGGATCCCCAGCAAATACGACTAACAACCCAGGGCTTGGCAGCAATGGCATATGGGCTTTAACCCTAACGGCTGATGAGATGACTCCTTCCAACGCGAACGGAAATATAATCATTGTGACTATCGCTGACTCTAGCGACATCGACAGCGTTTGCCTTATCTTTAATATCAGTCAACGCAAGTGGGCGCTGGAAAGATCCTGCGTATACAATAGCTAGTCTTCCGGCGTGTCGATCCAGAGCGGGTAGTCTTCGCCTTGCCGGGCTGGCAGCACATTGAAGTTAAAATGCTCAACAGCCTGATCCCTGGTCATGCCCCTAGCCTTGAGTGCATCAATGCTCTTTTGGATTGAGTAAACAGCCACCGGAGGATCATCATCGGAGGCCACTCCCAGAAACGCCTCGTCCAGCCCGTCTGCCAGAACAAGATCCTGGCCGGGCAGTTCTCCTTCTATGAAATCTTCAATCTCTTCCCGAGTCATGGTTGAACGATTAACCATTCCGGGCTAATCCGCAACCTGGTAAATGGGATTACGCTCCAGCCAATCAATGGGGGTTGATTCCCGCCCGGTAAATACCAGCAGGTTTGCCATTTCGGCTTCAGCGATAGGCTGTCCCCAGACCGCAGTCGGTGGAGGGCAGCCAACGATAGGCTCACATCTGTCAATAATGCCACTGGCGCTGATCTGAGTGCCTCCTGGGATCTCTGCGATTGACGCATAGGCTTTGGATATCCATTGGCCGGAGGAGGGAGTGTCCGGGTGCTTCGGCAGCTCTTCGCAGGGATTGGCGTTGCAGCAGTGGCAGAATCCTTTAGGAGAATGGGTGTCTAGCATTTCATCACACATGGTTCAGAATGGTTAACTATAGTTAATGTTGACACAACATGATACACCATGTTAAGGGTGTCAACTATGCAAAGTATGCACACTCAGATGGGGCCAAACGAGGCAGTGTCCTGGCTACAAGCCAATACGGACGCTAACTGGTCGAGGTCAAAATTCTACCGGCTCCGCAAGGCGGGTTGGTTCAATGGAGAAATCCGTAACGATAAAGGGTGGGATATGTTCACCCCCCAGGCTCTGGCCGAGGGATGCGAGAAGCTGAACATCCGGGTGAAGGAGGTAAGTAATGCGTCCTAACGACCACGTTTCAAACGAGGACTATCAGGCGTGGCTACAGGCCTATAACGCCCGGATGAGAGCCTGGAGGAAGGAGTCATATGCTCTACAGGATCAAGCACAAAGGGTATCTTGGCTGACCGCCGTCTGCATTTGTGTATTTTTTGTGAGCCTAATTGTTCTGAACTGTTACCTAATGTCCGTATCCATCTTGTTTACTGTCTTGACGGCGCTCTATCGCCATGCACTTATCAAGAAAAGCATGAGGATTGATGACATGAGGAGCCAGGCATCAGCAAACAGGAGGTATTACGATTATGGATAAAGATCTGAAGAAGGCATTGCGGAAGGTTCCTATGGCTAACAAATACCGGGCAAAGCGTTCCGGGAGCGCCCTCTTCGGAGGCAGGATGTTCGACTCCAAGGCAGAGCGGGATCGAGCGGAGAGCCTCAAGGCGATGGAGCAGGATGGCAGCATTACCGATCTGGAACTCCAGCCCCAGGTAGTATTGACCCGAGCTGGCATCAAATACAAGCCAGACTTCGCCTATACGGAAGGCAATGGAGTCCGGTATTACGAGGACGTTAAGGGCGTTGAGACTGAGGGCTTTAGGATCAAAGCAAAGCTCTGGTCAGTCTACGGCCCTGCTCCGCTGAGAATAACCAAAAGGAAGTCCGTTAAAGCCGGGTTCCAAGTGACAAAAACAATATACATCAAAGGCAATGAGCAACTGGATCAAGGTAAGAAGTAACCTGCGCACTTCTCCAAAGGTGGTCATCGTCGCATCCCACTTGAGCGTA
>CEQN01057118.1_pt1 | contig 10078 bp, 7 predicted proteins | sample 427011 | NCBI WGS metagenome assembly CEQN01 (sample SAMEA2621277, study PRJEB7988) | marine metagenome | biome: marine biome (ENVO:00000447); feature: deep chlorophyll maximum layer (ENVO:xxxxxxxx); material: "saline water (ENVO:00002010), including plankton (ENVO:xxxxxxxx)" | depth 120 m
AGACCATTGGCCACGAACATTTTCTTTAGCCCAGTCAAAAGCTTCAGTCTTGCTGTAATTTGCCATCAGTATCCCCTCTGTTTTGTATTTATAATATTAAGATCTGAATTTAGAAAATATAACAATATAATTCTTACCTAATATTATGATATTTATGAAAGGGTAAAGGTGTCAACAAAAAATAGTTTAAAATAACAGAATTGTAGCTACAGTTCTGTTACTCAGTCTTTCATAGCAGTTTTATATTGAGTCCTGATACAACGCGTGCAAACATACAATTTTTTTCTTTCACCGTTTATTTCAACAGTAGCTTTTTGAATGTTTGGGCTCCATCTAGTTTTTGTTCGTCTTTTTGAATGACTCACATTATTACCAGACATACCACTTACATTACAATTTGGAATTTGACAAACTGCCATTTTGAAAATTGACGTTAACCGCCCCTCGCTGAAATTTTGTTATTTTAAATTGATGCACTACTTATTATAATGGTATATTGGCTGAATTCAACTATCAAAACTAACACATTTCTTATTGTGTAAGAAATTGTGTAGGTATATATTACATATATTATGACTACAGAAACAACTGATTTAAACCTATTTATGCAGATGTTTGATAGTTCTGTCAAATATTTTTCTAGACATGTGAACTTAGTGAATGATTTAAATGTTTTTCCTGTTCCTGATGGTGATACAGGAACTAACATGTATCAAACCCTTCTTGGAATGCAGACTAGGGTCAGTAAAGAAAATCCTCAAAATATTTCTGAATATTGTGACTTGTTAGCTAATGCAGCCCTATATGAAGGTCGTGGCAATAGTGGAGTAATACTTTCCCAAATTTACCGTGGGGTAGCGGAAGGTGTAACAGATTGTAATTCTGTAGATTTAAATATTTTATTAAACGTATTTACTTGTGCCCGAGATTTTGCGTACAAATCAGTTGTTAATCCTGTTGAAGGAACAATGCTTACAGTGTTGGCTGATTTAGTTGATGCATTAGTTGACCAAAAAGAAAAATCTATTTCAGTTTGTGAATCTATGGATTTGTTAACATCTGCAGCACAAGTATCTGTTGATGAAACTCCAGAAAAATTAGATGTACTGAAGGAAGGCGGGGTAGTCGATTCAGGCGGCTATGGTATTGAAATTATCCTTAGGGGCATGGTACTTAATTTCTCAGATTCTGATCCTTCTAAAGAACCTCTTTATACAAGATTGCCTGAATCTTCAGGAGAGGGTGTTAAAAGTATGATTTCTAACCATACCCTAGAAAATGAAGAATATGGATATTGTACTCAATTTATATTACATACTGAGATAGATATAGACACTCAAAAGAATCTTTTTGATAAAGTCGGGACTTCACTTGTAATTGCTGGAAATAAAGATTCTTTTAAAATTCATTTACATGCAGAAGATCCGGGGCCTGCAATATCTGTTGCTATTGAATTAGGGATAATATCTGATGTATCTCTTGAAGATATGGAATCTCAATCCCAATCTAAATTGGATGACTATAGCGATATTGGATTTAGTATTAATAAAGAAATTATCGAATCTAATATTGACGAGACACTTTTAATTGTTGTTTCTAGTGGAGAAGGTGTTAAAAATTTATTTTTTGATGCAGGAGCTGCAGTGGTTGTAGATGGAGGAGATACTTTGAATCCAAGTGTTTCTCAAATATTTGATTCGATTGATGCAGTAGACTCAAATAAGATATTAATATTACCTAATAGTAAAAATGTTATTGCAGCTGCTAATGAAGCCTCAAAATTATCAGATAAAAATGTAATAGTGTTACCGACATATTCAATACCAGAAGGCATTGAATGTGCCATGTCATTTGATTCTTCTATGACTCCTCAAGAAAATAAAGATGTTTTAGAATCATTGGTTGAAGACGTAAAAACAATTTCGATATTTTCTGCTTCACGGAATGTTGAGATAAATTCAATTAATATATCTCAAGGACAATATATATCTATGTTGGACGGTGAATTCCTTCTGACATCAAATGATCCAATAGATTTATTGATAAGATCTATTGGATCATTTGATGTCTCGGAGAGGGAGCAAGTAATGATTTTAATCGGAGAATCAGACATGTCATTAAGTACATCTAGTGTTGAAGAAAAGATTACTACTGCTTTTGGGGACGTATCTTCATCAGGAATTGAAATACATGATGGTGGTCAGCCTAATTACAATTTTTTAGTCTCCATATTGAATTAGATATAATTTTGCATATGAATCGTATAGTTTTACTCGGTACCGGTGGGGGACCCAAGATTTGGGCTGAAGGGGTTTCTAAAACTTTTTCAGTCAATATTATTGTTGGTGAAGATCTTTTAGAAATAGAACTATGACTTACAATCTCTTGAGCGGACATTTTGATGTTAGATAAGAATAAGACTGTTTATGCTTTAATGAAAATCTTAAGATTAGAAGAGCAGCTTGCCTTTACGAATGAAGCAGTTATAGGTGGTATTGATTCTTTTTTAAATTTGCATAAGCAAAGTTTAGATTTTATTCCAAATATATCTGATATTGAATATTCTGCTTTGGATTTTAATAAACGTAAATCTTGGGTAAAGCTAGTGCTTTCAATTATTGATAAAAGTGTGAATGAGAATAAAGTCGCTTTTTCAATTAAAGATGACGCTACTAAGTTAAATGGTTTTCCTAAAGGTAATTTTGCTGAAAAAATCTCTAAAGCTTTTTTAATTAATACAATAGAAGATCTTATTTATAATTTTCCTGATAGACACGATGATTTTAGTGATTTGCAAAACATTAAAGATTTGCGGGTTGGGATGGTACAGACAATTAAAGTTAAAGTGATAAATATTTCTATTCAAGGAAAAGATAAATCAAAACAAAGGGTACAAATTAGAGCTATTGATGATTTAAATGATCGAATAACTCTGACATTATTTAACCAGCCGTGGGCTGTCAAAAACATTACTAAAGGAGCTTTGCTTTTAGTTAGTGGAGAAGTGATTAATTTTAATGGTCAAATAACTATTAAAAGTCCTCAGTATGAATTACTTCAAAATGGAGTTTCAAATATCCATACAGGTCGTATAGTTCCTATATATTCATTAACTTCTGGAGTTGCACAAAAAACGATGCGCCGGGCTGTTAGGTTAGCTTTGGTGCAATGTAGCGATCAAATTCGTGATTTTATGCCTATAGAAGTTTTAAATAGAACTAATTTAATTTCTAAAAAAGATGCTATACGTAAATTTCATTACCCTAAAAATGAAAAAGAATTTATTGAAGCGAGGAGACGCTTATGTTTTGATGAATTGTTTTTGATGCAATTAGTTTCGGAGCAACGTCGTAAGTCTTGGAAATCTGATATTAAATCAATACCGTTAAACAGTGACAAACTAGATATTTTCTTAGATTCTCTACCATTTTCATTAACAAATTCTCAAGAAAAAGTAATTGCTCAAGTCTGCTCAGATATATCTCAATTGGAACCTATGAGTCGCTTAATACAAGGAGATGTGGGTAGTGGTAAAACTGTAGTTGCAGCGGCAGCGATGGTAGTAGCGGCAATTAATGGTAAACAATCTGCAATGATGGCTCCTACAGAGGTGTTAGCGGAGCAACATTTTATAACTCTTACTAGTTTGTTTGACCCTAATTATGAAAAAGAATCTGAAGAAGGATCTAATATACTGACGTTAGAAATTCCAGGTGTTTCCCGGAAGATAAAAATGGCTTTATTAATTGGAAGCTTAAAATCTTCTGATAAAAAAAATATTCAGACTATGTTGTCCAACTCAGAAATAGACATTGTTGTTGGTACTCATGCTCTTATTCAGTCTTCTATTGAAATTCCTGAACTGGCATTAGCTATTGTAGATGAACAGCACAGATTTGGAATTATGCAAAGAACAGAACTGCAAAATAAAAAACCAAGGCCTCACTTTTTAGTTATGTCGGCCACCCCCATACCTAAATCTTTACAAGCTACTATGTTAGGAGATCTAGATTTATCTATTATTGACGAAATGCCTAAAGGTAGAAAAGCAATAGAAACATTAGTAGAGACTTCAGATCGAAGAGAGAATGTATATGAATTTATAAAAAATGAAATTTCTTATGGTAGGCAAGCATTTATTGTATTCCCATTAATTGATGAATCTGAATCCGTTTCATCAAGAGCTGCTATCAAAGAGTATGAACGATTGTCAGAAGATGTTTTTCCCGATTACAAATTAGGATTGATTCATGGAAGAATGGACTTGCCAAATAAAGAGTTAGTAATGAAACAATTTAGAAATAATGAAATAAACATATTAATTGCAACTGCTGTTATTGAAGTAGGAGTTGATGTACCCAATGCTACTATAATGTTTATAGATGGTGCCCATAGGTTTGGATTAGCTCAAATGCACCAATTTAGAGGAAGAGTAGGTCGAGGTAATTACCAAAGTTACTGTATATTAATGTCTGATACTCCAACACAAGATGCCATAGAGAGGATGGATATTTTAAGAAGAATTAATGACGGATTTAGACTTGCTGAAGAAGATTTAAGGATTAGGGGTCCTGGAGATTATTTAGGAACACGACAGAGTGGTCGACCCATATTTAAAATAGCTAACATGGGAGATGTAGACATACTTGATCTTGCAAAGATAGAAGCACGCAAATTGTTAGAATTTGATCCTTATATTGAAAATGAATCAAATAAATCCATTAAAGATTGGTATGAAAATCAATTAGAGGATTTACCTACATACGTAAATTAGTTATTGCTAGAATCTTTTAGCATTTGGCGAAGCACATATGGGAGCAATCCTCCGTTTCCATAATATTCATTTTCTATTGATGTGTCGATACGACAAAGGACTTCAAATATGATTTGATCTCCAGATTTTTTTGTTGCTGTGATATTGATTTTTGACCCGGGGTCAACAGAATTTTCAACTCCAATAATGTCGAATGACTCGGTTCCATCTAAACCTAATGAATTAGCAGAATTTCCATTTGTAAATACTAATGGGAGTACTCCCATTCCTATTAGATTAGATCTGTGTATCCTTTCAAAGCTTTCAGCAATAACTGCTCTAACACCTAATAGCATGGGACCCTTTGCGGCCCAATCTCTAGAACTACCAGTTCCGTATTCTTTACCTGCAAGTATGATTAAAGGAGTTTTTTCTTCTCTATATCTTTCGGCAGCATCATATATTCTCATGCTGTCTCCGCTAGGGATATGGGTTGTCCAATCACCCTCTATGTCAGGATTTAGTTTGTTTCGTAGTCTAATATTACCGAAAGTACCTCTTACCATAACATCATGATTTCCTCTTCGAGATCCGAATGAATTATATTCACTACGAGGAACATCATTGCCTAATAAAAATTGACCGGCAGGAGCACTTGGTGGAATAGAACCTGCAGGAGATATGTGATCTGTGGTAACAGAATCAGCTAAATAAACTAACACTCTAGCATTAGATATTTCTGATCGAGTTTCAGGGGTTGTATTAAAATTTTTAAAGTAGGGAGGTTTTTGAATATACGTCGATTCAGGATCCCATTTAAAATTCATTCCAGAAGAAGTTGTAAGTTTTTGCCATTCTAAAGGTCCGTCAACAACTAGATCATATTGTGATTTAAACATTTCTGGTGTTAATGATTGAGATATCGTATTTGAAATATCTTCTTGTGAAGGCCATATATCTTTTAGGAAGACTTTATTTCCAGATTCTGTTATTCCGATAGGATCTTCTACTAAGTTTATATCAATTCTACCCGCTATAGCATAGGCTACAACTAGTACAGGAGAAGCTAAGTAATTTGCTTTTACTTGAGGGTGAACCCGACCTTCAAAATTTCTATTACCACTTAAAACAGCTGCAACAGTTAAATCGTTTTCAGATACAGCTTCTGCAACAGGCTGGGGGAGAGGTCCTGAGTTTCCAATACAGGTGGTACAGCCGTACCCGACAGTATTAAACCCTAGATAATCTAAGTCTTTATGTAATCCTGCAGCTTCTAAATATTGAGTTACAACAGTTGAGCCAGGAGCTAGGCTAGACTTAACCCATGGTTTTCTTTGTAAACCTTTCATTCGAGCATTTTTAGCTAAAAGTCCGGCTCCCACCATTACATATGGATTAGACGTATTTGTGCAGCTAGTAATAGCAGCTATAACGACTGAAGAATCTCCAACTTCACCTTTTTCATCATTGATGTTTATTGAATGTTTTTCATTAGATAGATTATCAAAGGATGTATTGAAATTTTCAGGTATGTTTTCTAATTCTATTCGGTCTTGTGGTCGTTTAGGACCTGCCATTGATGAGACTACTTTAGATATGTCAAACTCAAGATTGATGGAATATTCGGGTTCGATATCTTCGTTATAGTAGAATTTGTTTTGGATTGTATATTTTTCAACCAACTCTACTAACGAATCATTTCTTCCTGTATCTTTTAAGTATTTTATCGTTTGATGATCTACTGGGAAAAACCCGCAAGTCGCTCCATACTCTGGAGCCATATTTGCTATTGTTGATCGGTCAGCTAAAGGTAAAGATTTTAATCCAGGGCCGTAAAATTCCACAAATTTTTCAACTACTCCAACAGATCGCAACATTTCGACTAACGCTAAAACCAAGTCTGTTGCTGTTGTTCCGGCAGATAATGATCCTGTTAGTTTTACCCCAACTACTTCTGGGACAACCATATAGTAAGGTTGTCCTAACATTACAGCTTCTGCTTCAATTCCACCTACTCCCCATCCTAATACACTAAGGCCATTAACCATTGTTGTATGGGAATCAGTTCCCACACATGTATCTAGATAAGCTATAGGAGTTTCATGTGAGTCATCTTGAAGAATTACTTCAGCAAGATACTCTAAGTTAACTTGATGGACTATACCTGTTCCTGGTGGAACTATTCTGAAATTATTAAAAGCATTTTGTGCCCATTTTAATAATTGATATCTTTCTGTATTTCTTTCAAATTCTCGCTCTATATTCATAGTCAGAGCTTCAGGAATTGCAAAATTGTCAACTTGGACAGAATGGTCAATGACCATATCAGATCTAACTATTGGGTTTATGATTGAGGAGTCTTTCCCTAATTCACTAACAGCATCTCGCATAGAAGCAATGTCAACAACGACAGGAACACCGGTGAAATCTTGTAGTAAGACACGTCCAGGCATATATGGAAATTCTTTAGTAGGCTTGTTGTTAGGTCTCCAAGAAGAAACTAATTTAACATGATCTTCAGTTGCAGGACCTATATGGTAATTACGTAGGACATTTTCTAATAATACTCTTATTGAATATGGTGTTTTATCAATATTGATAAGTCCTATTTCATCAAGAGTATTTATGTCATAAAAATGATAATTCCCATGAGATGTGGTCAATTTTCTTTGTGAATTAAAATTAGAGTTTGAAATATTTTTGGACATAGATTCTTATTCCCTTATAAATAAACGTTAAGGTATACGATTTATTTTATGCTATGACAAAGAATTAAAGTTACAAGTGACTTCAGCAGTATCTTGGATTACAAAAACAAATTTGTATGTTATCTTTCCTGTCCAAAATATGTGTAGTTTAAGTCAGAGTATTTGTCCCATTCTTCAGGCACTTCATCTTCTGAAAAGATAGCAGTCACAGGGCAAACAGGTTCACAAGCTGCACAATCAATGCATTCTTCTGGGTTTATGAGTAACATCTCATGTTCTTCTGCCTCATATATACAGTCAACAGGACAAACGTCAATACATGCTCTGTCTGTGGTACCTATACATGGTTCTGTAATGATAAATGTCATTCTTTTAAATCCTCCGTTTTAAAGATTTTATAATTCTTTTTGATGACCTATTATTCATTAAACGATTTACTAAGGAATTTTATAAGTCAATTCACAACCGACAGACTATATGGTGACTTAATAAGTTGTTTGGGTCAATAGGTTAGAGTAATAAAAATGTCCTTCTTCTATTTTGTTATACGCTTATTTTTAAGCTCAGAGATTTTTTCGTCAGAATATCCTAACTCTCCAAGTATTTCGTCAGTATGCTCTCCTAACATAGGGGAGGGAGTTTTGGGATTCAAAGTTGTATTACTCATTTTTAATAATGGGCTTATCATTTTTACTTTACCTGCCGATTTATGCTCTAATTCAATTAGCATTTCATTTTCTAGTATCTGATCGTCTTCTAATAATTCTTGAACAAATTTTACAGGTCCTGCAGGAACTCCAACCTCATCAAATTTATTTAACCAATAGTCAGTTGTGTTTGACTTTATAATATTTTTTGCATCTTGGTATAGTTCTTCGTATTTATTTTCGTTAATATGTTGGTCAGGTGTTTTAAATATAGGATCGATTATTCCTATAACTTTAGCTGCTTTGTTTCTTAAAGTTTCGTTCAAACAACCTACGGCAATTATTCCATTTGAAGTTGCGTACGTAGTGTAATACATTTTGAATCTTATATTATTACCAAATAATTCTTGGTGTTGATCTCTCATTATTGAATAATCTGTATTAGCTTCTCTTAGTGCAGAAATTGTTTCTACAAATCCGTCGTGTTGAGGTTTATTATATTTTTCAAGCTCGATAAAATTAGCTTGTAAGGCTAAAGCTGTATTTAATAAACTGGTCTCTATTTTTTGTCCTTGACCTGTTTTTTCTCTTGAATAGAGAGCTGCAGAAATACCCCAAGCAATAACAACTCCCGTTGTATAGTCTGATACAGCTACGGCACTTGGTTTAGGTATATCATCTTCTAGTTTGTTTTCTCCTGCTATTAACCCGCTCATAGCTTGTATCACAAGATCGTATCCTGGTCTCCAGTTATCGGGGCCTTTTCTACCAAATGAAGTATTGTCACAATAAATAATCTGAGGATTTATTTTGGATAAGGTTTCGTAGTCAATCCCCAATTTTTCCGGGACATCGGGTCTTGCATTGGAAATTATGACATCGGTGGTTTTAACTAGTTCATGAACAATTTTTAAACCTTCAGGGTCTTTAATGTTTAAAGGGAGGCTTCTCTTGCCTCTATTTAAGCCTATAAAATTTCTACTTTCATGAGGTAAAAATTCATTATGCATTCGCCAAGGATCACCTTCTAGAGGTTCTATTTTTATAACCTCTGCGCCCATATCACTTAATAACATACCTCCAAATGGGCCTGCTATTATTTGAGTGAATTCTATTACCTTAATTCCCTCTAATGGACCTGACATATTTACCCTCTCTGTTTATAATGTCTTAAAGTATATATAAGGGAGAGACTTGTGACTAGTCGAACTAGTTGGCATTCTGATCATCCACCTGCATGCACATGCGTTCAGTGTACAGATTTCAAACGTGCTAAGAATGAAATTAATGGAAAAATTGGACGTAATCAAAAGTGTCCATGTGGCAGCGGCGTTAAATACAAAAAATGTCACGGACCCTAAATTACGGGCATTCCATCGTGTCGATTATGTTCCCGTTATCAATATTCTCAAGGTTGTATCTTTTTTTTAATATAAATGTAATAAATTTGAAATCCAAATTTAACTTTACTGAAACATTACTGTAATTTTCTTCATTTAATCTCTAAAGAGTAAAAAAATAATACTCGAAAGGAGATTGTTATGGAATTCGACCCAGTATCACTTGATATAGTTTGGGTACTTTTTGCGACTGTTTTAGTATTTTTGATGCAAGCAGGATTTGCATTGCTTGAGTCAGGGGCCGCTAGAGCAAAAAACTCGATTAATATCATTATGAAAAACGTAATGGATATGTCTCTTGGATCTCTAGCATTTTGGCTAGTTGGATTCGGACTTATGTTTGGGACTAACGAGAGTGGATGGATAGGTACAGATAATTTTGCATTATCTAAAATAGCAACTGATGGGACGGGATATTTTGATTTTTCATTCTTCATATTTCAAACAGTTTTCGCTGCTACGGCAGCTACAATTATCTCAGGTGCTGTTGCTGAAAGGACAAAATTTACCGCTTATATGATTTATGCTGTTGCAGTGACTGCTTTTATTTATCCTATATTTGGTTCATGG
>CEQN01060272.1_pt1 | contig 10071 bp, 10 predicted proteins | sample 427011 | NCBI WGS metagenome assembly CEQN01 (sample SAMEA2621277, study PRJEB7988) | marine metagenome | biome: marine biome (ENVO:00000447); feature: deep chlorophyll maximum layer (ENVO:xxxxxxxx); material: "saline water (ENVO:00002010), including plankton (ENVO:xxxxxxxx)" | depth 120 m
GCTAAATATTGTTGTTGCTGGTGGTGCAGGAAAACATTCTTGCTGGATTCCAACATTCGGACCAGACGGAATGACGAATACTGTTACTACCAGAATTAATAATGCAGATGGCTCAGCTATAAAATCTGTATATGAAAATGTTCAGTAATAGATTCCACTTCCAACACCACCTCCTACTGCCAAAGCATCTCCATTGATTGAAATAGATTTTGGTGATGCAAGAAAAGCTACGACATAAGCAACTTCTTCTGATGTAATAATTTTCTGTATAGTATTGCTCGTGCCAAAACTGGCTGTAACTTCCTCGATAGTTTTACCTTGCTTTTCTGAGATCGATTTTAATAAATCAGGGACTCTTTCTGTATATGTTAACCCCGGGTGGACGACAGTTACATTAATGCCATGTGGCCCAAGTTCATGTGCTAAGTTTTTTGTCATTGCTGCAACAGCTACATTTCGCATGCTGCCAACAGTGGTACCTACACTTCGAGCTGCTAACCCAGATATATTTATGATTCGACCCCATTTACGTTCTTTCATGAGTGGAGCCACATATTGACTACATCGTAAATAACCTAAGACTTTGAGATTCATATCTGACCAAAAATCATCAGTGGTAATATCGCTGAAATGAGGTGCTGCACCTCCCCCAGGTACAGCTGCATTATTTACTAGAATATCGATACTGCCTAGTTCATTGTTAGCTTGCGTGACCATTGATTCAATTGAATTTTTATCCGACATATCAGCCTGGATGGGGATAATTTTTTGGCCAGTTTTAGTGCTGATCTCTGTCGCAGTATTTTGAAGTTGGTCCATGTTCCGAGCAACAATTGCTACTGCTGCACCTTCACTAGCGAGTTGTAGGCTAATTGCCTTTCCTATACCACGACTTCCGCCAGTAACAATTGCTGTTTTCCCATTGAGTTCAAGATCCATTATTCATTCCTACCATTTAACTTTTATATTTTTGTCGAGTTATTATTCCTTGGGTGTTATATGAATTGAATACGTTGTTCCTTCATCCTGCGGAACAACTCTGCAGCGCACTCCTTTTTCTATTGCAGTTGGTAAAGAATAAATGGCCACTGCTTTTGCATGAGTGATGATTTTTGTTGTAGTTCCATTTAGAGCTTCAGTGATTGCATTATTTATGAAAGTAATTTGATCTTGAACGGTATGATCAAAAAGTTCAATTTCGTCTTCATTAATACTCACTAAGGGAACCTCTTAATCCATTGCACACTCAGATACGATCCAATTGTAAGCCCTATGGCGTAGACCCATCCATTTAAAGCCATTGAAGGAACAGCAGAGAAAAATGCACCTAAGGTACAACCTAAGCCTAAACCGGCACCATATCCCATGATGATGCCCCCTCCTATTGATTGTATGTACCGAACAGGAGATTTTGGGACCCGCAGTTTAAATTCTCTAGCAAAAATTGCTGATGCAGTTGCTCCAGCAACTATTCCAATATTCAAAAAGAATGTTTCGGTAAACCAAGAACCTCCTTCTGATACAACAGTGGCACACGCGCCGAGTGCGTCGATTCCTTTTAAATCTATATGAGGTGCCCCGAAAGTATGCATAATCGAGTTTGACCATCTTGAAATTTCTCCAACGACACCTAAAGGGTGAAACCTTATGAACAATATTATATTGACGATTGCTAGTACGACTCCTCCTACGATAGGACTCCACTCAGTTCTAAAAATTGTTCGTCCGTAACCAAGCAGTTCATCAAATGTATTTTGGGGAGGTGAGTCAGTTTTTAATTTTTTTATTTCAGGCATAACGAAGCCTGTGCTTACTTTGCGCTCTCGATATAGCGCTATATAAAGTACAGAAACTAAGCCTAGAGCTGTTACAATCAGGGCACCTGTATAAGACAGATTTGCTGGAAGCCAGACTGAAATTTCCTGCGATATTAAGTTATCCCACCACCAGTTCCATGTATTGCTTAGAAGGAACAATCCTATCATTACTCCTAATATTGCTACCCAAGATGCAATATAGCCTTCCCCCATTCTGTAAAGAGAACCAGAAACACATCCTCCAGCTAAAACCATTCCTATCCCAAAAAGTATTCCTGCTATTAGCGTAGATAGACCAACAGGTAGTACATGTGCATCACTTGGAAATGCACCAAATCCTGGATTTGGTGCAACAGTGCTCATGATCATGACAAAACCAACGGAAGAAACAGCTAGTCCAACTAAGATCCCTTTAATCATGCGTGTCTGACCCAATAAGAAGAAATCTCTAAAAGCCGAAGTGAAGCAAAACCTACTACGCTGAACGGTGATTCCAAAAATAATGCCCACTATCCAGTAAATTGAGGATGTTGATTGGTTGGATAACGAAAGTATTAGAACAAGACCTGCAATTAAAATAATTGAGGTCCAAACCCAAAACGAATAAGTATTTATCTTAAGCGGTGCTGAATTGTTGATGTTTTGCATATTCATACTCTTCAATATAGCAATGCATTTTTTATTAACATAGTTCGACCCCCTGTTTGTTGTAAGGAGGTCGAACTATTGTCTCAAAGAGAGATATTTGATTTGTTAAGAATCAATGGGTGTATCTTCTCGATTTCCCCATTCTGTCCAAGATCCGTCGTACACTGCTACATCTTCATAACCTAGCAAATCTGTTAAAACGAACCAGCTATGTGTCGCACGTACTGCTGTTTGGCACAAGGTGGCAATTTCTTGATCTGAATTGATATTTGCAGAGCCGTACATTTTCGAAAGCTCATCAGCTGATAGAAAAGTTCCGTCTTCTGCAACATTTTGTGTCCATTCCAAATGAATTGATTCTGGAATGTGCCCACCTCTTTCAGCACGTACGTCTCTACCTGCATATTCGTCGGCACTTCGTGTATCAACTACTAGCTTGGAAGGATCTCCAATGGTTGCAAGAGCTTCTTCTAAGCTAATAATTAAGTTTAGATTTGGTTCAGATGAAAAATCATAAGTTGAAGAAGAAGGTGTAGGTACAACCGTATCGATCGCTTTTCCTTCTGCTTCCCATAATGCAAGCGAACCGTCCATTAATCTTGCATTTTCATGTCCATAGACATCAAGAGTCCATAAAAGTCTGGATGCCCATAAATTCTTAATGTGATCATAAATAATAATTGTGTCTGAAGATGAAACTCCAAGAGAGCTAAGTTTTGCGGCAATCTGATCCGCAGGTGGAATCAATCCCTTAACTCCATCTTTCTCTACTTGTAATTCTTTATAACTATAATTTAATGCTCCAGGAAGATGTCCTGCAGCATAGTCTTCTGGTTTTCTGATATCAATTATTACAACATCATCGTTATCAATATTATCTGCAACCCAATTTGTGGATACTAGGCGCGCATTTTCTGCATACCCTTTACCTTCTAATGAAGTATCAGTTTTGGTAGATGTATCATCAGAGCATGCAGTAAGGATTGATAGCCCTAAAAATATAAAACTACCTAATCCAATTGTGAATAATTTTTTTGAAATACTAATCATGAAGAGTTCCTTTCTGGGGTAAAAAACTCAAATTACTTAAATAAGTGGATTTTCCATTCGCCAGCTGCAATTTCTTCTATTTCACACCCGTACCCTCTCTTCATGGCTTCAGGTGGGATAGTCGAAAGTGCAGGAGGATGATCAGTTAAGACATCCAATGATATGGGTGCAGGATCCGATTCATCTAACTCTTTATTAGTTCTGATCATAGGATAAGGGCATATTTCACCTCTGACGTCTAACAATTCTACTGTTACCTCATCAACCATCTCATGCTCCCTAATAATTTTGCTAGAAGTAAATTTCGGCAATAAATAAGGTAAGTTTGTTGAGCAACAAGGTCAACTTATTAATAAAAAAATATTCAAATATTATGAGTCGAATCCTGAATCTTCATTCCAATGTGATTCTGCGTAAGCTGCTTCACGCGCTAATTCATCACACCGTTCATTATTAATATTACCTGCATGACCTTTGACCCAATGATACGTAACATCATGTGAACCATCTAAATCTAGTAATATTTTCCATAAATCAATATTTTTTGCAGTTTTTTTACTACTTAATTTCCAATTATTTTGTTTCCATTTTACTGCCCATCCTTTTGTAAGGGCGTTCACAACATAAGATGAATCTGTATAAAGGTTTACTTTAGATCTGGTTTTCAATGCTTCTAGTGCTCGTATTACGGCAAGCAATTCCATCCGGTTATTCGTAGTTAATCGGTACCCTGCTGAAATTTCTTTTTGCTTAAATTCCGAGATTAAAACAACACCAATTCCTCCCGGTCCAGGATTGCCTAAACAAGAACCATCTGTGTAGATAGTGACTTCATGCATGGATGAATTATTACCTTCTTGCAGTGCTGGATCTATTGAACTTCAATCCATCCTCCTCGACCACGTGGATCGGCACCTCCCGAAAGTACATTTGTTTCAGGGTCACGACTCACTGCATGAACCAAAGAGAAAAAAGGATCGTAACTCTTTTCACTCTTTAAGGTCTTCAATCCTTTTCCTTCTAAATAGTTGTGAACTTGATAATACAGGCGTGTTTCGACATCAACCCAAACTCCTTCAGAGTGTATTCTTGGTGCAGAGACTGCTTCGGTGGATGTCATTCCATAATCTATAAAATTCACAATTGCATTGAGATTACCAGTAAGAATTTTGACTGCACCTGGTGCACTAGTTACAAACACTGGTTTGTTATCTTGCAGCACAATTGTAGGTGACATTCCTGTAGTTCTAGACTTCCCTGGTGCGAGTGAATTTGGATGGCCTGTATAGGGTTGAAAGACGTGCATCGAATTATTAAAAATAAATCCTAATCCCTCGACAACCACACCCGAGCAAGGACTTCCTAATGTATGTGTTATTGCAATCGCATTTCCATCACTATCCATGGCAGATACTGTCGTTGTTTCTTTTGATTCAGGAATAGCAGTGCCTTGTACATCAAATATTTCTTCGTTACGAATTCGTTCAGCCCAACTATTTGCATGTTCTTTTGAAATTAATTGTTCGACAGGTACATCTTGAAAATCTGGATCGCCTAAATATTTGTCTCTATCAACGAAGCCAGCACGCTGTGCCATTGCCATCATATAACTATATTCAGGGCTTCCGAATGGAACATTTTGTAAATTAAGGTCTTCTAAAATGTTTAGTGTTTCTATGATTTGCATGCCACTCCCTGGTGGTCCATTGCCACATATCTCGTAACCTCGATAATTCCCACGCACTGGGTCATAAATTGAAAGTTGGTAGGATTCAAAATCTTTTTCAGTGAGAAGTCCTCCGTTTTTCTTAAAGTCATCTATTATTGTCTGTCCAATTTCACCACCTTTGTAAATCGCATCAGGACCTTGTTTTGCAATAATTTTTAGAGTCTCAGAATAATCTTTCATTTGAAATAGATCACCGGTCTGTAAAGGGGTTCCATTAGTAGTGAATACTTTTTTCGCTGCAGGTACTGCCTGCATTATTGTTGCAACTCCAGAAAGCCCATCTTTGTCTGGCCGTGACATTGTTTCGGATAACTCGGCTGGGACGATAAATCCCTTTGCTGCAAGTTCGATAGCAGGTTGTAAAAGTTCATTCCAAGGCAATTTCCCATAGCGTTGAGAGACTTCGTGCAATGCTAACACCGTTCCAGGAGTGGTGACTGCTAAATAACCGACTTGGTTGATATGTCCTTCAAGTTCCCAAAAATCAGCACGTAGGCGACCAATTACTTTGTCTGTCCACATATCTGGTGTAGCACTTAAAGGAGCTTTTCCATAGAAATCAATAACAATATGTTGGCCTGATTCAGCATGGTAAACCTGCATTGTTCCATTTCCACCAACACTTGTCATTATTGGATCTGCTACACCTTGTGCAAAAGCAGTTGCGATAGCAGCATCAATTGCGTTACCACCTTGATCCAGCATGATCTTGCCAGCATTAACTGCTTCAGGTTGAGGACAAACTAAAACTCCAGCCATTTATATTACCTATCTATTATTTTCTTTGTGTATTCTATGTACAGTGGTACACGACAGAGATATGAAAGGCAACTATGATTCGTTTTGCAGCTAGTTTATCTTGGCTTTTTCAAGAGGTAGATTTCATTGATCGATTCCGTGGTATAGCAGAACAAGGTTTCCAAGGAGTAGAAATACAGAGACCGTATGAATATGACTCAGCGTTAATTGCAGAGCAATTAACAAAATATAATCTGGAGGCCGTGCTAATTAATACTCCAGAGCCGTTAGCTGCTATTCCTGGTGAAGAGACAAAATTTCGCCAATCTATGCTCAAAGCAATCTCTTATGCTGATGCGATTGGTTGCACAAAAATACACTGTGTAGCAGGAGTTACTGATAGTCCACTTGCTAATGAAACTTATCTTTCTAATTTACAATGGGCAGGTGAAAAAGCTTTTGGGCATTCTATTAATATATTGATCGAACCTCTAAATACTTTTGACAATCCTGGCTATTTTCTTTCACGAAGTGATCATGCAATGAAGGTTATTCGTGAAATAAATATGCCAAATGTACGACTTCAATTTGATTGTTATCACCTGCAAATAATGGAAGGTAATTTGGAGCATAGTATCCGCCAATTTATTGATGATATTGACCATTTCCAAATTGCTGGCGTTCCTGGTCGATTTGAACCAGATCAAAATCAAGAAATAGATTATTCAAAAGTATTCGAATTAATTGATGAACTGGGCTATTCAGGATGGATAGGTTGTGAATATCGTCCGCGTACAACTACTGCTGAAGGACTACATTGGGGATCACAATTTAATTTAGGTGTGTAGCTGACTATCCTCTTCCTATATAAGGCATTTGTGTAGCCATAACCGTCATGAATAACACGTTAGCTTCCAAAGGTAAGTTCGCCATGTAGAGTACTGCTTCAGAGACACTTTCAACAGGCATTCGTGGTTCCGGGATAACTGTTCCATTTGGTTGAGGTACCCCTTGTGACATACGCGCGGTCATATCCGTACTGGCATTACCAATATCTATTTGGCCACATGCGATATTGTATTTTCTGCCGTCGAGTGACGTTGATTTGGTCAATCCAGTCAATGCATGTTTAGTTGCTGTGTATGGTGCAGAATTTGGCCTAGGTCGATCAGCTGAGATAGAGCCATTATTAATTATTCTCCCACCCATCGGATCTTGATCCTTCATAATTTTGAATGCTTCTTGTGTGCAAATAAAACTACCAGTTAGATTGATATCGACGACTTGTTTCCACTGATCTATCGGTAGCTCTTCTAATAATGAATTACCAGCACCGATCCCCGCATTATTAAAGAGTAAGTCTAATCGACCGAATTGATTTTTTACTTCACTAAAAAGATTTAAAATTGAAGACGGATCGCTAATATCAGTGACAATACTAAGCGCGTTAGATCTATTGTGACCTGCTAGTTCCTCAGTCGCTTGAAGTGTTTCAATGTTTCTGCCAGCTAAAGCTACAGCATAACCAGCATTCAAAAGTGCGAGTGCTGTTGCTCTTCCTATTCCAGCTCCAGCTCCTGTAATAATTGCTGTTTTAGTGTAATTATTATCCATCTATAACCTCATACTAATTTGATAAAATATCGAAGACACTTGCTAGCTTGCTACCACCTGTTTCGCGATAAAATTCAGTAAACCCGCATTCTGTACAGGATAGCGCGTTGTATTTTTGATTTTGGAGATTCAAAAATCGTGACAGTCCCGACCCTGTTGTTCGGATGCTACCAGTTTCTGCAGTTCGAGAACTGCATTTTAGACATGTGAATGATTCGATTTGATGTTCTTGCATAAAAGCCCCTTCTATCAATGTTCGTCTCTCATCTTAGTACACATTCTCAATAATTTTCGAGTATGTTCATAGAAGATAAAATTTGAAAGGTGTATCGCATGTCACAAGTACAAACTATTACGGGAGTTATGGATAGTGCAGATATAGGTTGGACGTTGTCACACGAACATTTAGTTAGCGGCATGGGTACGATGGAACGAACAGGTTTGTACGATGAAGTTGATGCTTTGCGTCGATGTAATGATGCACTTCAGGTTACTTACGATGCTCAAATACGAACTATTATTGACTGCACGCCTGTTGATTTAGGACGACAAGTTTCAGCTTTTCAGAGCCTTGCTGAGACATCGCCAATAAATATAGTCGCAGCTACTGGGGTATATCGATGGGTCCCTCTTACGTATCACTCATGGAGTGCAGATACTGTCGCACGTTTTTTTCAACGGGACATTGAAGAAGGTATTGAAGGAACTTCGATACGCGCAGGAATAATTAAAATTGCATGGGATGTTGAGTATTCTTCTACATCTGGTGGTTCGAATTCTATGCAAAATCAATTAGAAAAATGCGCACGTGGTGCTGCACGTGCTGCAAAATGGAGTGGAGTGCCGATTACATGCCATACACGAGCAGTTGATCGCGTTGGGATTCGATTACTCGATATTTTTGAAGAAGAAGGTCTTGATTTACGTGCCGTAACAATTGGACATACAAATGATTCACACGACTTGGATTATGTTTTAGAGCTTGCAAGACGTGGAGCTAATGTTGGCCTGGATCGGTATGCAAAACATTTAGGTGAAGAAGAATTAATACGAAGAGCTGGGATAGCTTTGTCGCTTATTGAAGCTGGATTCGCAGAACAAACTTCATTAGGTCATGATGCTGCTTCATATAGTGCGAATCGAGGCCCTGCCGAAGGCGGTTCACGATTGGAAGACTCAGGTTGTTGGCTTCCAATTCCTGACTTTGAAATCCCTTGGTTACGAGCACAAGGCGTTGATGATGAATCTATAGAAGCAGTGATGGTTAAATCAGTGAAGGCAACTTTTGACGCAGCTAATGGGATGAAATCAAGCAATTGATCTGATTTGTTGATGTAGTAATAATTTGTATTGAATTTTCACAATTTTCTTATAATTATAATGTAAGTTCTGTTCGTATAATTATGGTATAAGAATTGTTCATTTCGATTAGAAATGGAGTAATAATGGTAGAAGAATTAAATACAGATGATGTTGATCAACTGTTGAAGAAAAATAGCAATTTCCAGTTCCGATATATTCTTTTGATAACTATCATTCTCATAGGTAGTGCCACTTTTTGGCTATATCCACAATTTGGTGAAGAAGAAATTTCCTCTTTACCGGAGCCCAGACCTGAAGAAGTAACACAAGGAAGAATTGTTGACGTTGAATCTTTGTCAGGTATTACCGTTGTTAAACGTTCCTCTAATATTTCTTTTGGAACGGCTGGAATTATACAAAAAGTAATGTTTAATGTTGGTGATCGTGTGCGACAAGGTGAATTACTAGCATCTTTACAGGCTGATGACGCACTTCGTAAGTTAGAAACTACCTCAATACAACTCGAACAAGCAAAACTTCAACTTGAACAATTGCAAGCCGCACCCGATCTTGTCGATCTTTCATCTGCAAAGCAGACAATTGCATCTGCAGAATCTCAGGTTGCTGCACAAAAAAATGCACTTGCAACATTGTTGAAACCTGCTAGTGAAGAATCACTTGCTACGGCTGAACAATCGGTAGCAAATGCGAAGATTCAATTGTCGAAAACAAAATCCAACTTGCAAACACTTCGTGATTCTGCAAGTAAAGAATCACTTTCTGCTGCTGAACAATCAACAGCGAATGCACGTGTGCAATTATCAAAAGCTGAAAGTGATTTGTTATCTCTACAAACACCTGCTTCAGATTCCGACATTGCTGTTGCTAACTCAGATGTAGCATTGACTCAATCTAAATTTGCAGCAGCTCAGTCATCGGAAACAATTGCTTTAGATAAAGCTGTAAAAGCACAAGATAATTACTGTGACAATTGGAATCCGAAAAAATCCTGGTGCTTTGAATCATTGCCTTTGGCCTCAGACGTGTTGGCAGCACTGACTGTTGAAAGAAATTCATTAGGTAAGCGAGATCAACTTTTCACTGATGCATATCTGGATGCTAGTTCTATATATGGTACTGCTTTATCAACAACGAAATCAGAAAAATCAAAAT
>CEQN01046814.1_pt1 | contig 10062 bp, 9 predicted proteins | sample 427011 | NCBI WGS metagenome assembly CEQN01 (sample SAMEA2621277, study PRJEB7988) | marine metagenome | biome: marine biome (ENVO:00000447); feature: deep chlorophyll maximum layer (ENVO:xxxxxxxx); material: "saline water (ENVO:00002010), including plankton (ENVO:xxxxxxxx)" | depth 120 m
TGGTTCATCAAATATCAGAACTTTAGGGTCTAACCAAAGTAATCTGGCTATTTCTAATTGTTGCCGTTGACCAATAGTTAACAAAGAGACAGGTGCATCAGGATCTAATTCAAAATCAAATTTATTACATATTTCCTGTAATTGTTTTAATGCCTGTTTGCGAGGGGCTAAGAATTGGTCAGTACTACCAATTAAAAAATTATCTAACACAGAAAAAGGCAAAAAAACCATTGGTTCCTGATGCAATATTCCTATACCACAGTTTATGGAATCTTTAGGCGAACTTAAATCCAATAATTGGCCATCAAGTCTTATCTCTCCAGCTTCTTTTTCAAAGAAGCCGGAGAGAATCTTTACTAATGTTGATTTACCAGCGCCATTTTCGCCAAGTAAGCCATGTATTTCACCTGAATCAATAGACAAAGAAACATTATTATTGGCATAAACATTACCGAAATGTTTGCTTATCTTGTCTACTTCAAGTGTCATTATTTCGCATCAAAATCTAATGTTAATCAGCGCTTGATGCTCCATCAATTCCTTCTAACAAAGTTGGTGTATACCAAATTTGAAGATCACTGGCTTCCTCGCCATCTTTAAGGAAAACACTACCATCTTGGTAATTAAGAGGACCTGTCCATAAATTGATGTCATTATCTTCTAGTGAAGAAATAAATTTGTCCAAATGCTTCGCATTTTCGTCAGTTAGACCAGCACCTTTCTTAAATCCAATAGCACCATCATCCGTATCTTCTAAATCATCCCAGTTCGGTGCTGCCCATGTCCATGTAGCTTCGAAATCGTCATCATCAACTGATTTTGCAATTTCAAGATATGAAGGACCCCAATTGAAGAAGGGAACTCCTAGACAAACAGATTCACCCAAGTCACAAGCGTTTTCATAATCGTACGGAACTGCCCAAGCTGTCTTGCCTCCTGCAGCAATTTGTTCTGCACGAACTATAGCTTCTGGAGTATCAATGCCAGATATTACAACATCAGATCCAGAGTCAAAAAATTCATTAACTACTTGCGTTGGATCTAGCGTTACACCAGGTATTTGGAACCAAAAACCAATCCAAACAACTTCAAATGACAAAGATGATGCATCTTTGCCGGCAATTTCAGTCCAACAATGTTTAGCACCCAAATATGCACTATTCACCAAACGCCGTGTCTCATCATTGATTAGTGGCCCAAGGAAAGAAATTTTACCTGTTTCACTTTGCAAAGCAGCAGCACAACCTGCGATCATTTTTCCATATTCCATTTGGCCCATGACATTTCCAAGGTTTTCAAGATCGCCTCGATAGTCTTTACCTTCAGTCCATGCACTATCACCAGAAGCCCAAATCATCGGAACTTCTGGATGATTAGCTGCGGCTTCTAAAATTCCATCTTTCATATCATCTGAGGTTGCAAAAATAAGTTGTGCACCTTGAGCAATCATATCGTCAACTATTTGCGGCACTGTGACATTAGGAGAGTCAGCAGGATTGACTTTATCAATTGTTATCATGGTTGCGCCCAAATTTTCTTCTATATATTGACCACCTTCAAAGTGTGCTTGAGACCATCCGCGATCATCGCGTGGTCCAACAAGAATCATTCCAAAAGTAAGAGCATCTTTATCTGAATCAGTAGAATCAGACGAACACGCGAATCCAGCAAATACAAAAATGGGAACTATCAGGAGTAATAGTTTTTTTGATTTGAGAATATTTCTAAACATAATTTCTCCCTGTCATTTTAGAAAATAAAATTTCCTAGGCGAAAAAGCCTATATCTAACCAACATCTTTTTTTTAGGGGAGTTTAGAACCGTACCGCGAACAGTGAATCTCAGACAAGTGTTTTTGTAACAAATTCATTAATTTTTGAAAAATAAAAATTTAGTAATAGGTGTTTAAAGTTCTAATACAGAACAAATAGGTGTATCACCTAAATGCATTCGTCCATTCAAATCTTTTAATTCAACAATAAATCCACATGCTGAAACTATACCGTTTGCTTTCTGAATTAGTTTTTTGGCAGCTACTGCAGTACCACCCGTAGCTAATAAATCATCAATAAGTATCACTTTATGGTTATCCAAATTTGGTTCAGTATGTATTTGTAATAGATCAGTGCCATATTCTAGTTCATAACTGACCTCGAAAGTTTCTGCTGGCAATTTCCCAGATTTTCGAACTATCGCAAAAGGTAATTGCAGTCGATCTGCAATTACAGCACCAAATATAAATCCGCGAGCTTCAATACCAACAATGACTGAAGGGTTAAATGATTCAATTTTTTCTATCAAATTAACAGTAATTTGTTCACGCGCTTCAGGAATGAACAATAACGGAGTAATATCCCTGAAGAGAATCCCCGGTTTAGGAAAATCAGGAATTTCCCTAATAAATGTATTGAGATATTCTAAATTTTCTTTAGACATAATGTCCGATCTTTATTCCGCATGCAGTATTCTATCAAAAGAAAAACATGACAAAGGAGAAAATATTGTCTACAGAAAAAAAACATAGTTATCAAGAACTACGTAAACTAGCAGAACAATTTCTTCTACAACATAAATTGGGAATTCTTGCAACAGGAAGAAAAAACGGAACAGCACAGCAATCACTCGTTTATTACAATTATAATGGGACAGATATATCAATCACAGCTAGTGAATCAACTGCAAAAATAAAAAATATTCGTAAAAACTCCGGTATTTCATTCGCTGTATCGGAAGGAGAAACGTGTGTAGTAGTTTATGGAGAAGCAAAATTATTACAAGGAAAAAGTGCTGAAAATTATTTAGGACGCCCTCTCAGTCAAGGATTACAACCTGGAGAACGAACATTAATTATCCTTTCACCGAAAACCTGGCGCTGGGCGAGAATAGCTGATTAAAGGAATTACCATGAAAATAGGTTTGTTTTTAACTAATCAACATCAATCGGACACGGACATGATCGCCCGTTTAGAAGAACAATACATCATGACGCATCATGCACGTGATAATGACTGGAATTCATTATTCAGCGGACAACATTACTTAAATGAAGGTAATCAACAACTTCAATTAATTCCCTTTTTATCGCGACTTCAAGCCGAGGCAGGTGACATGACATTGGGATTAGGGATCCTTCTTTCTGCTTTACATAATCCTGTATATATGGCCGAAACAATCGCATCGTTAGACGTTATCTGCAAAGGTAATTTTATATGTGGGATAGGACTAGGTTATCGTGATATAGAATTTGATGCGTTTGGAGTTCGTCGTGGTCAACGAGTTAAAAGATTTGAGGAATCGCTGCATTTAATCAAAAGACTTTGGACAGAAGAAAACGTCTCATTTAGTTCTGATTACTGTAATTTAGAGAATGTAAACATGCCATTGAAACCAATCCAAAAACCGTACCCGCCGATTTGGATAGCTGCAAATAATGATAATGCAGTGAAAAGGGCAGCAAGATTATCTGATGCATGGTTAATTAATCCACATGCAACGAGTCAAACAGTGATTGATCAAATGGAACTTTTTTTACAAGAACGTAATGCAGTGAATCTACCAATACCACATGAAATACCAGCCTTCAGAGAAATTTTTTGTGCCAAAGATCGATCTGAAGCTATAAAAATAGCTGGTCCTTTCATTTCAGAAAAATATGCTGCGTATTCTGCCTGGGGACAAGATAAAGTCATGCCAACAGAAGAAAACTTTGCACAACCTTTTGATGATTTATTAGTAAATCGTTTCGTCCTTGGTTCACCAGAAGAATGCTTCGAACAATTAAGACCATTATGGGAAGAATGTGGTGTTAATCATTTTATTTTTCGAACACACTGGGCAGGCATGCCGTTGGACGCAAGTTTAAGAAGTATGCAACTGATATCCGATGAGTTAATGCCTATGTTAAATCAAGTATAAGTAAAATATAATGACAGGGATTCTATGATAAGCCTCAAAAGAAATAACAAAGGAGAATTTGTTCAAGCGTCAGGTCTACGATCAAGAACAAATACAATTTATAAAGCACACCAGACTGAAGTTTTTAGAATCAGTAGAAGTAAATTCGATGATTTTTTGAATTGCCAGAAATGTTTTTATTTAGATCGTGTCAAAGGATTAAACACACCAAGTATGCCTGGATGGACTTTAAATTCCACTGTCGATGAATTATTAAAAAAAGAATTCGATAAATCCAGAATAGAACAAAAACCACATCGCATACATGAACGATATGGATTACAGCATATTACCCCATACCAGCATCAAGAATTAGATACTTGGCGCAATTCTTTCAAAGGAATCGAATGCCAAATATTTGATTCGAATCTCTACCTTTTTGGTGGCATAGATGATATTTGGTTTAACAACATAACAAATGAACTGATAGTCGTTGACTACAAATCTCAAGCAAATAAATTGCCAGTAACACCAGAATATTATCTCGCTGGTACTTATCATCAAGGATATAAAATTCAACTCGAGATATATGCGTATATCCTCAAAAAAATGGGATTTGCTGTATCAGATACTGGATATTTTTACGTTTGCAATGCAAATAAATTTATAGATGGCTTTCACGGTTCATTATTGTTTGAAGAAACATTAGTTCCTTACGAATTACAGCTTGATTGGATTGAGCAGAAATTAGAAGAGATGATTGAGGTGTTAAATTCAGCAAATATTCCAGAGAGTCATTTCGCGTGTGAAAATTGTGCTTTTAATCAAGAACAAGTGCGAATAGAACAAGAACTGAAATGACAATTTATTGACTTGTTATTCTTTCGGCATTTAAGCAGGAAGGCATTTTTTCACCTCTTAATCCTGCAATGATATTATCAGCTGCCAACAGACCCATCCGTCGAAGTGTTGCAGTACTTGCACTTGAAATATGTGGCGTAATAATTACATTTTCCATGCTGACAAGTGGATCATCAGGAGAGATAGGTTCGGGTAAAGTAACATCAAGAGCTGCTCCTGCAATATAATTTTCATACAAAGCTTCACGTAAAGCATCAGGATTTACAGTACCTCCACGCGAAGTATTAATTAAAAATGCATCTTCTTTCATTTGTTTAAATTCATTAAGACCAATTAAATTTTCAGTCTCCTGAGTAAGTGGAACGTGAATAGAAATATAATCAGATCTAGAAAGCAGTTCATCAAAAGATACCCATTGGATATTGTATGTTTCTTCAATATCTGGTTTTCGAGATCGAGAATAATATAGTATTTCCATATCAAAACCCGCTGCACGTTTTACAACAGCAGTTGCAATTTCTCCCATACCCAACAATCCAAGTGTTTTGCCAAAAACATCAGTACCTAAATAAGGCGTTTGATCAAAGAATTTCCATTCACCAGCAATCACTTTTCGATTAGATCGTGTGACTTGTCTTGCTAATGATAGCATCAAAGCCATCGTGAAATCGGCGCATGATTCATGAAGAATACCTGGAGTATTAGAGACAAATATTCGATTTCGTGAAGCAGAATCAAGGTCGATATTGTCATATCCGATTGCTCGATTTGCGACAATTTTTAATGAGCCACAGGAGGAAAGTATGTCATCATCCATAATGTCACTTACTTCAGTCATCACTCCATCAAAGCCTTGTAATTTTTCAATAAGCACTTCTTTTGAAGGTGGAACAGAACGATCCCATATTTCTACGTCAAAATATTCTTGTAATTTTGATATAGCGTCAGGAACAATATTTCGTGTCATAAAAACTTTTTGTTGTGAGGACATAATGAGAATAGTTTAACAGTAACAATAACAAGATATCTACTCGTTACACAGGGAATTGAACGTATGTGCATTTCTACGAGTTTAGAATGACCAGTAAAATTGAGGTCGCCAAGAGGACTATACCTACTAACTCAACCTTGCTAATTTTCTGCCTGAATATAAACAAAGTGATTCCTATCGAAATAAGTAACTCAAACTGACCGATAGCACGAACTGGTGCGGCCGTATGGAGCGCAAATGCTATAAACCAAGCAGCCGTAGCAATTGCAGCAAACAAACCAGCTGCAATTCCAAATTTCCAAAGGCGAAACACAGCCCGGAGTTCATCTTTACGTTTCAAAGCCAAGTAAATTAACATTACGAACGCCTGGCCAACTACTCCGATAGCTCCAGTTGCAGATGCTCTGAGTAAAAAATCTCCGTCATCAAGTGAATTGATGGCAGCTCGGAATGCAACGACGCTGATTGATAAAGTGAATCCTGCAAGAAGTCCTATGATTGTTGAACGCGACCGAAGACTTATTTTGATTTCAATAAGGGAAACAAAATTCCCTCTTAGTGAAAGCATAATCACCGCAATTGTACCTACAAAAATTGCAAAACCAAATTGAAGGTTAACTGCTACAGAGAGGAATATAGCCTCTATTAGAGCGGCGAGCAAAACTTCAGTCTTTGAGAATGCCACACCTACGACAAAGTTTTTAAAGCTAAAGAGTTTAACCAAAAGCACCGTAAATATTATTTGTGCAAGACCGCCAACCGACAACCAGAAAAGAAATTCAATATTTAGATTAGGAAAAGGCTGATCTGTGAATCGAATTATACATAAAAACCAGATCCATGCGAACGGGATTGCGTAGATAAAACGAATTGCCGATGCGCCATAATCTCCGAGCGAATCTTTCATATGGCTTTGAATTGCAGTTCGAATATTCTGAGACGTGGCTGCTAGAAGAGTAATCCAGATCCAGAGTTGCATTTACTTTACCTATTCATTGCGCAAAGCATCAATTGGATCGACAAATGTTGCTTTATACGCAGGATAAATACCACTAATTAGACCAACGCCTGCAGACACAGCAAAAGCAAGAAAAATACTCCATTCTTGAATCACAGTAGTCATTGTCTGGCCAGCAATTTCACGTCCGTCTAAAAGGATAGAAATACCTACACCAATAGCAACACCAGCCAATCCACCAAATACGCTCAACATCAAAGCTTCTGTTACAAATTGCCTTACAATATCTTTAGATTGTGCACCGACAGCTCTACGAATACCTATTTCGCGTGTGCGTTCAGTCACTGAAACCAACATGATATTCATAACGCCAATACCACCAACAAGTAATGAAATCCCTGCAACACTCCCTAATAACAGCGAAAGAGTATTACTCACTTCAGTAGCAGCGCCTATGAGATCGTCTTGACTTTGAATCGTAAAATCGGGCTCTGTAACTTGATGTTTGTAAATTAAAACTTCAGAGATCAATTGCTTAACAATTGCTTTATCTGCGTCAGGGGAGGTCTGAAGAACTATCTGGTTAATAATAATTTCACCATCAGCGTTTCGAAGGAATCGACGAAGACGTGATTGTAACGCTGTAACAGGAATGTACACCTGATCGTTCAACTCAAGTCCTTCATTACCAGATCGTGGAGACATGACGCCAATGACTTGAAAATTAAAGCTAACTCTTCCACCAGCTATAGAAATACGTAGTGATTCTCCAATGGGATCGTTTTGTGAAAAAAGCGCTTCAGCAACTGATGAACCTAACACAACTGAAAGTTCGTTATTTTCAATATCAACAGGGCTTAAAAAACGCCCCATCGCCATATTCGCATCTCGGACATATTTCCATTCTTCAGTTGTTCCGACAACGTCAATAGTTTGATTTTCTGCTCCTGCAATAGCTTGAGCACTGATTTTAAGTTCGCCAGCAACATCAACTAAATCAGGAATATTTGCAGAACCGATAGCATCTGCATCACTTAATACCAGTGTAGTAGCTGAACCACGCCCACCACTTGTTCCAGAAGTATTGTCTTGACTTATACCAGGATTTACAAAAATTAAGTCAGTCCCAAGACCTTGAATACTGTCCGTAACTTCTTTCTGTGTACCTTGACCCACAGCAATTAAAACGATGACGGAAGAAACGCCTATAACAAGACCTAAGGTCGTCAAACCACTTCGAAGACGATTCGATCCAATGGCACGCCAACCTATTCGCATAGCATCAATAAAACTCATTCTAAGACCTGTCTACAGTCTCAGAAGTAATGTTTTGCAAATCGTCGACTATCTTTCCATCACTCATTCGAATGATACGTCTTGTATAATCAGCAACTAGTTGTTCATGTGTTACAACGGCAACAGTAATCGATTCTTTATCTACTAAAGAACTCAATAGTTCCATCACCTCAGTGCCTGTTCGTGTATCAAGAGCACCTGTTGGTTCATCTGCAACAACTATACGCGGATTAACAACTAAGCTTCTTGCAATAGCAACTCGTTGCTGCTCTCCACCAGATAATTCATTTGGATGGTGGTATAAACGAGATTTTAGACCGACTTGGATGAGTGCCTCTGCAGCGCGTCGTTGTCGATTAGGTATTTTTTGATACATCAATGGTAATTCAACTTGTTCTAAGGCAGTCAACCTTGGGAGTAAATTATACGATTGGAATACAAAACCAAAAACTTTCCCTCTTAGCTGTGCTCGAGCATCGTCATGCAATTTACCGACTTCATGTCCTTCAAAATAATAATTTCCCGAGGAAGGTCTATCCAAACATCCAATAATATTCATTAATGTACTTTTACCAGATCCTGATGGACCCATAATTGAAAGATATTCTCCCTGGTCAATTTGAAGAGTGACACCTGCTAAAGCATGGACAAGATTAGATCCAATACCATATGTTCGTTCAACATTTTCTAATGTAATCATCGGCGTGAATTCGGGGCTTGGCGACCAGGTGGTTGACGTTGATTGGATGGGTTCTGTGTAGGTTGATCGGCGTTTGGTTCAACGTTTGAAAGAGAAAAATTTTCTTCAGCAGGAGCACTAATGCCTGTAAAGACAATATCACCTAATGCCAAGCCTTCTACCACTTCCATCATCTGTCCATCAGAATCACCGATCTTAATTGTTTTTCGAGCGAAATTACCAGCTTCATTTTGTACAACAACGTATGAATTAGTACCTTGTTGCCGCACAGCAATTGAAGGTATTTGCAAAACATTTTCTTTTATATCAATTAAAATATCGACAGAAGCATTCATGCCAGGCAATGGCATTTGCATTCCACGTGAAACATTGTCACGGTTATTTTCATTTGCCTGTTGTTGCAATCCTGTACCGGTTGGTAATGATATTCCTTCTGGAAGTATCACGCCTTCAGGTAATGGCGCACCTGTAGCTACCGCACGTATCACATCACGCCATGTTGTACCTTCGGGCAATTCTATACTTTCTAATTGTTCTCTCAAGGCCTGCATTTCTGGTGATGCATTTCTTTCTCCACGTCCACGTCGAACTGAATCGGCGTTAGAATCCAACCCATTCATTCCAGAAGTTTCGAAAGATCCAAGACTATTAAGTAATCTCAATTCGGTATCGAGAAGGTCTCTCATTTGAACGATTTCAGCATTAATACGATATGTAATTACACCTTGATTCATATTAGGAACAGTTCCAATATGTGTAATTCGAATAGGATATTTCATATCTTCAATTGAATTAAATTCTGCAAAACCCATCTGACCAGATTTTATGGTTAAGATTTCAGCTTCTGATGCTGTCAATTCGAGAGTGACATCCTCAGGAGTATCTAGAACTACAGCGACTGTATTACTATTAACTCGATCATCTGGAAATATATTAATTTCACTAATCACACCGTCAAAAGGAGCAAATAAAGAAAGTTCTTTAATATCAGATTCAGCACCTTCAACATTAATTTCTGCAAGTTTAATATTTTGTTCTAATTTCGTTAATTCGGTCCCTAATGGGCCATCCATAAGATCTTCATATTTTGCCTGTGCACTTTTCAGACTCGTCTCAGCGCTATGTAGTGCAGCTTCTGCTTTTGCAATTTCATCTGTTGTAGCACCAATTTTTAATTCATTTTGACGTTCTAATGCAGCAGAAAGTGATTTTTCTGCCGCAAGAACAGATTGTTCTGCTTGGTAAATTTCTTCGCTTTGTGCGCCACTCAAAAGATCTTTTTGGCGTTCAAGTGCTGCAGTAAGTGCTTTCTTTGCTGCAAGAACAGATTGTTCTGCTTGGTAAATTTTTTCTGCAGAAGCA
>CEQN01212065.1_pt1 | contig 10032 bp, 8 predicted proteins | sample 427011 | NCBI WGS metagenome assembly CEQN01 (sample SAMEA2621277, study PRJEB7988) | marine metagenome | biome: marine biome (ENVO:00000447); feature: deep chlorophyll maximum layer (ENVO:xxxxxxxx); material: "saline water (ENVO:00002010), including plankton (ENVO:xxxxxxxx)" | depth 120 m
TAAAGTAAAATTTAATTTTGGTAATTCATCAAATGATTCTGCATATATTATTTTATAATCTGGTAGTATGTTACCTGCTAATACAGGTATAAATATATTATTGTCGAGTAATATATAAACAGTTTCTAAGTCTTTATTTAAACACTGACCCTTTATTGATATTCTATTTGTCTTACAGTAAGATATAATAGTATCAATATTAACCGGTCTATTAAAATAACCATCTTCAGATAGTTTTTTTATATAATTTGTGTTTTGAACGACTACACAACTTTTACGAAGTGGGATTATACTCGTTATGATATCTTTTGTTTTGAATGAATATTCATGGGGATAAATAATGTTTCCCAAATAATTTGTATTTACCTTTATAATTGGTTCATAATGTTTTCTTCCAGATATTTTTGAGCAATATACAAATACATGCTTTGCATCATTATAATAATAATGGTTGTCATCGCCATTGGAAGGACATACATAGTTAACACCCTTATCTAGCTTTTCAAATATATACATATTCAGTCCACGTTTAAAAATAACACCAGGATGACATAAAATACCCCAAAAAAATGAATGCGATATCTCTATCTCTGGATCTTTTATCATCTTTATTAAAGTTACTGATGCTGTAAAAATACGCTTTAAATATTTATCTTCAAACCCCTCTATAGATTGCTTTTTCTTCCACTCTTTAAATTCATCCAAATTATAATTCTCCTTTTCAAACATCTTTATCAATTTGCCCCCGTGTATAGATAATATAACCTCCGCCTTTGATAAATTGGAAGCAATCACATTAAATAATTCCTCAATTGTATCAGACTTATCATAAAATTTACATATTACATTTAAAAAACTCTTATTTGCATTTATAGATATCCCTTCTCTTACATAACATGACATATTTGGTACAATATTACCAGAATTTACACTATTTGAGAAAATGTTCTTTGGATTATCTAATAAACGGTGAAGATTCTCATCAAATGATCCAAATGCTTTGTCTTCCAAAGGAAATACTAACTCTTTCTTAACATACGCTTTTGAACTTTTTGGTATTTTTTTAGATTTAGTATTCTTTTTTTTACTTTCTTTGACAATAGAAACATCCTTATCCTTATCCTTATCCTTTTTTTGACTTTTGTATCTACAAGGTGGTAGAAGGTTATCAGGATGTTTTAATTTTTGGCCAATATATGCTCTATATTCCTTTTTATCTTTGTTTTTAAATATAGTATATTCTTCAGGAGAAGCGTTCTTCTTTTTAATTATTTCTGGTGTAATTATTTTACCTTGGCATTCCGGACATTGACCTTCTTTTACATAACTCTTCTTTATTAAATCATCTTCGGATAAAGGTATCATACAATTCCAACAAAAATATTCACATGCAATATACCAATTATTTCTATAAAATAGTGAATCGGTATAATTGTACCTAGATTTATCTATTCTTTTTTTTTCCTCATTTGTAAGAACAATAGGATGTGCTAAAGTAGGTGGTTGACACCTATTAGAAAAACCAACTGACTTGTCATTCTCAGTATATTTATAATTGAATAATTCAGGATCCATCACTTTCAAACGATCTAATCTATAACTACTATTTAAAGTCCATTTCTTCAAAGTACCTAATTTTTTTATTTGAATTTTATTTTCTTCTGTTTTTGATTCATCTTCTTTATTTTCTTCGACATCATCATTTTTTAAATCATCACCATCGCCATCATTCTCATCATCACTATCCCATACATTGCTCTCATTATCCCAATCATTCTCTTGACTTTCATTATCCCAATTATTGCTCTCTGTTTCCCAATCAGTTGTCTTTTTTGATTTAATATTCTGCTCTGTTATGAACTTATTCAAATCATCTATATTTTCAATAGTATTACCTTTTTTTGAATCCGTAGAATTAAAGTATGTCCAAAAAGTATGCAATACAATATCATATGCATACTTCGCTTCAAACCAACTTTTCACACCCGTTAAAGTAATACGAGTTTCTCGATCACTTGTTCCATTAGCTATATCTATAATTGGACCCTTTGTCTCTGTGGAATTTAATAGTTTACGATCTAAATTATCTATTTTTTTACTAGCATCTTCTTTGGTTGTCATATATATTGTGGTAACTCTATTAAGTATATCCTCTTCATCCCGATCATCTCTATTTACAGGTATGTTTTGATTTAAAACAAAATTTAGATTATCTGAATTTATATAATTTTTAACACGAATGAAATTTACAGATTTCCCACTTTTTTTATTAACATAGTAAAATGGTATCAAAGAATCCAAATAGTCTTTCCATTCTAACGGAGATTTACCCGATTCTTTCAAACCATTATAATTCAATTCAGCTACAGTAGTCATTGTCCTAATTTTTATATTAGCATTCGATATAGAACTAATCTTTTTAGCCATGGATACATTTGTAGATATCTTGAATTTATTTACAACATCAATGATTCTGATTTGTATATCATTTATTATATTATTCCAATCATCTTCATACAAATAATCACCACCGTGAGATGTTCTAAAAAATACATTTACTCCACCCTTTTTATATATTTTAACAGTTAGATATTGACTTTTGTATAATATTTTTAATGATAATCCATGAATACCTTGTGATATACTCTTCTTCCTGAATGTTTTCATCTCTTTATTATTTTTTTTAGCCCAATCTTGTTTCGCTTGGTGCTTCTTTTTTGAATCATCGTATAATTTTGACCATTTTCTTAATTGAGTTACATCTGCAAATTTCCGGTATATTTTCCTTTTTGTCTCATTATTATCATCATAAATCATAAATGGTATATTAGAGGACAATGGAAATACCTCGAATATTTTTTCTATATTCAACCATTCACGCAATTTATTAGGAACTACATCTGATGACATAAGAGTGCATGCGAAACCCTTTTTAATATTATTATACTGTATTTGTTTGTTTGCAAGATATGAACTTTTAAGTAATTTATTGACGATCAATGTATGCTCTTTAACTATATCTGTATTATATGGAACATTCCCAGAATAAAGTGCATCAGTGTCTAATATATCACGTGTTGTAAAATACACATCCTTATTTTTATTTAAATATTTATCGAGGTGTTCTTCGTCTCTGTTTATAGAATATTCTTTAGTTTTAAAAGGTGATGTCTCTATTGAAAACCATACATATACATCAGAAGGGTTTGTCTTACCATCGAATATAAAGGTACATATCTTCTTTTTTAATTCTAAAAAGGTGTCAATGTTTGAAATAGTAAATTCTGTTAAATTAATCTTTTTGGATTTACCCAATTGTGTTCCAACAGGAAAATTATTCGATTTAAGAATTTCTTTCAAATCTGTTATTGTATTATTCTTTATCGCTTTTTTTAATTTATTATCCTCAAACAGTCCTATACATATGTAAGAAGATGTTATTTCATTATCTTCACAGAAATAGAGTGTTCCCATTGTCTTATTTTTTATTTTTATTTACAGTAAAAAATGGTTTTTTCTTATAATGAACCCTGAGTATATTGTTTTCTGTGTCGCCATAATAACTCTCATTGTTTATCTTTATTTAACAGCCTACTCTCCCTCTTTGATTTATGTTCGTTCGACAGAAGATAACAAATTACATTTAGTGCAAAATAAACCCGATAAAGTAGATGCCGCTAACTTATTCGCAGAAATAAAAAGACGGAATAGAGAGCTTGTAAAAAAATTCGTTGAAAAATTTGGAGATAAAGATGGTAGAGTAAATACTCTTGCAAAAAGATATAAAGATGAAAACATTCGCGAAGCTGTGCCTAAAGTAAACCAAACAAGTTACAGTTTGAATAAAGGTGAAAAAATTGTAATTTGTGTTAGAAGCAAAGATTCTAAAAACGAACTTACTGATATCAATACTGTCATGTTTGTTGTACTTCATGAACTTGCACATCTTATGACTTTATCCGTTGGACATAATGATGAATTTTGGGAGAATTTTAGATTCATTTTGGCTCATGCTATAGAATGGAAACTATATACAGTAGAAAACTATGAAAAAAAACCAAAACCTTACTGTGGAATTAAAATAACCGAATCCCCATTAGAAACCAAAGATATACCAAAATATATTGCAAGTAAAGAAACAAGAGAATCGTTTACTCAATTCTAATATTTATAAACATTAAGAAATAATATGGAAGAATTAAAATGTCCCTCAAATAACCCAGAACCATCCTGTCCAAATAATATGAACCCTAGAAAACTTGAAACTGGTGTAACATGTTGTTTTAAAGGTAAACCCAAAACGGATCTCACAAAAAGAAAAAGAATACAAAAAAAGTGTACAACCAGAAACCCATCTGTATCGTGCCCAAAAAATCATACGCTAAAAAAAATAAGCATCAAAAAAAAATCTAAAGAATGTTGCGTACCAAATGAAATAAAAAATGAAAAAAACAATAAGGTAACTACCAAATACGATGTTTTAATGACGCTCATTAAAGAAAAAAAGCTAAATGAAGTCAAAAAAATAATTATCAACAGTGCAAAAAATTGTATTCATATTTCTGATAAAGAAAACAAAAACCCCTTTAAAAATTCAATTGAACTTTGTCAAAACAAATCTAAGTCATCGTGTGATTCTCAATGTTCAATGTATGATAATAAATGTTCATTAACTCTTACACAACAAGAGTTTGATACTTTTACAGAATTAGTTTCTAGAGAAATTATGTACAATTACAGAAGAAAAGATGATATCATAAATGGGTCTATCCCAGACTTTATAGTTAATGAACTTAAATTCGATCAAATCAAAAACACATTCTATCACAAAGACGATAATGACTTTTATAAATGGGTTGAATCCAACGTAAACATTGGTAATTACAATAAATATATGAATTATTCATTTGAAAATTATGATACAGATGATTTAAAAAAAATAAGCAAGAATTACCACATAAATACAAAAGGTTTAGTTTTACCATACGCATGGCATTCAATTTTACATCTTGATTATAGATATAATAATACAAGTCCAATGGATTGGATAAAAAGTATAGAACCAACAAAACGTACTGAAATTAAAAAATTAGTTGGCGATATGAAAAAAAATCTAGACGATACAACAATGAAAAAAGTATCCTCAATTTTAGAATCTACTATACTTATATTGTACTTAACTGATACAAAAATACAACCATCAAAGCTTAAGATATATAACTATGAAAAGAATGAAAAAAATAAAACTTATTATATGTTCTTTTTTTATGATAGGTATTATCCTATCTTTTTATACGAAAACATCTATACTTTCAAGAATTTATCAGTCGAAATGATGAATATGATAAATTCTTAATTAGGACTTGGTTTATAAGTTGGTTTCATTGAAGGAGAATAAGTAGGACGCTCGCTAGGCGATGGGGTGGGTAAATAAGTTGGTTTCTTTGTAGGAGAGTAAGTAGGACGCTCACTGGGTGATGGAGTGGGTCGGTATGTAGGTTTTTTTGTAGAAGTTTTTGTTGGACTATTGCTTGGAAATTCACTAGGGGCGTACGAAATATGCTTGGTTGGGATACTTGTAGGAGTATAAGTAGGTTTCTGAGTTGGTCGATATGATGGAGGGGAGATTGGAGCCTTTGTCGGTTGATATGAAGGCTTTGATGAAGGTGTATTTGTTGGGTTTCCAATTGGAACTCTTGTTGGAACATATGAAGGCTTACTCGTAGGCCTGTATGTTGGCTTCGAACTAGGAACACTCGTAGGTGTATAACTCGGTCGTCTAGTATTCTGATGTGTCGGTGATACATTTGGCTTTTCAGTAGGCATGTAAAAAGGAACACCGGTAGGCTTGTATGTTGGTGTCGAACTAGGAACACTAGAAGGAGTATAACTCGGTCGCCTAGTATTTTGACGAGTTGGTGATGGTGAAGGATGAAGCGTTGGATAATACGATGGAGGGTCAATAGGGCTATTTGTTGGAGTATAACCCAAAGATAAAGTACATGTAATTAACATTTTTGTAACCATCTTAAAACAATTGTAAAACGACATAATGTTTGTTTATAGTGTTATAATCTTAATACAGTATACACAGATCATTTTTATAAAAAAATTACATGAATTTTTAAAATACATGATTAAATTCATATTTTATAAGAAGTATAACAATGCAACAGGCAATTATGAACGAATTATTGCAAAAAATAAAAACACCATCTCATATACTCGAATTATACGTTGTTACTGAACAAAATTTAAACTTGAATAATGAAAAACACATGATAGCATGTTTTAGCAGTTACGAGAAGTCAAAAAAATTATTTGATTATAAGAAAAGTATAGATATTGAGTGTAATTTCAGGTATGAAATAAAAATGGTGCGATTAATAAAAGACAAGTCTGAAAAGTTATTATTATATGACGACATCTCTCCAAGTTATAAAACAATTACCATATCAAATATACTAAAATATTTGACTATTTGACATCTTCAAAAGTATATTTATACATCACAAGATCTCGCTATCCATCTTATATTATGTCTGCATCTACATTTACATTTTCGCTCAAGTATTGGATATGGTTTCTTCAGCCCATCAGGTTTATTTAATGAATGTCTATCACAACAATTACAAAACTTTAAAACATTAGCTAAATATAGTTTGTCATTCATGTAATTATTAATTATTCTATCGTATGACACAAATTCAATCGGTGCTCTTTTACGATACTCTCTATCCATTGCTCTAAATCTACTTAAAGCACCTTTTATAGGAATTTCTCTTAGAACTTTCTTAAAATTCACTCTATGATCAACATTATATTCCATGATGCAAATCTGTAATTCTTTGGGTAAAATATTCATAATTACATATATCACGTATCTTTATTATAAATAATCTTATATCATCATTTTTATCTCATCATTTTTATCTCATCATTTTACCCGCTGTCATGTAATCCTCATTCATATAATCATACCAATTCACCTTTTTCTTAGTTCCACCGTTATATTCAATCGCATAATGGTTATCTATAAGCCATTTATTCACTAAAAGATCGTCCAAATATACATCGCATAAAATCCTTCCATATTTATCAATACCTATGTTTGATATATGAACATATTTAGACAATATCAAATTACTTAAATTTTGTTGTACTTTCTTACCTGCTATTTTTTCTTCAGGATCTCTACTTCTTAACTCTGGTGCATCTATTCCTCTTAATCTAAGTGTAAATCTAAACACTGGTTGGTTCTTATATGGTTGTGATACTATAGTTATGGTATCACCATCATATACTTTTATAACCTTACCATGTGTTACATTTGGTTTAAAAGGTTCTGTATTCTCCCAGGTTGCATTATCTAAATTTGATTCAGAAAAATGTATTTTTTTATCTTTATTTATATCATCAAATGGTGTATTATTGTCTTCAATGTCATCTAAACTGGTTGTACAACAAAATGGCATTTGTTATACTAATAGTGTAAATGATTTAAATATGGAAGCGGTGTCTCTATTTGCTATCGCCAATTTAAGCATTGGAACCATAATGAAACATATCCTATAAATCACAACGAAAAGTGACAATACACCTACAGTATATTCCATTTTCTCTTCTAAGTTTTTACTATTCATTAATTTAACTCATTATAAAAATGAATAGAAAACATGACAGTAACCATAAATCAACCAATGGACGATAAAACAAATATAATTAATTACTTAGACAAGAATGGTATATTATGGATGCCAATTAATCTAAAATTAGATGAAAACAAAAAAAAGTTTCTTTTACCATATCGAGAAACAAATAAGAAGCCGTCGTATACAGATTTTACAAAAAACGACGATACTATATCTAATAGAAAAAAACTGATAGATTATTATGAATATATCTGGATTGATACTAGAAATATTCAACAGATTGATGTTGATGGAGATGTTGATCCTAAGTTAAATACACCTTGCTTTTTAAGTGTTGGAAAGAAAAAGAGACATTATTTCATTAAAGGGTTTGGTAATATGAAACTTAAAAGATCTTCTACAAGATGGGAGAATGTAGAACTATTATGTGGTCAGGCATCTTATGCACACAAGAATTCACGTATTTATTTCGCAAATGAATCTATTCTGGATGTTTCGGGTAGACAAAATGAGATTGTACCTTCGGTTGATAATTGTTCGGATAAAGAATATAAGAATGTACCCAATTCTGTCTCAGATAGTCTTTCTAGGGTTATGGGTGTAGATGGTAAATGGAATATACATACATATAGAAGTTCTCAAACGGCAATTGTATGTGTTCCTGCATCAGATAAAAAATGTCTAGTTGATGTTACAAAAACCCATTCTTGTGTACAATGTTGGTTAGTTATATCCCGAACACAATGCACTGCAAAATGTTATTCATGCAGTCCATCTAGAAAAATAGATACGAAATTAAATGCGGGTGAATGGAAAGTTATTAGAGAAGGTATTGGTATCAAACCACCTGAAGATACAAAATATGATGATTTATTAGATCATCTAGAAGATACATGTTCTCAAGAAGGATATCTTAAAAAGGATGGGTATATCATGAAACGTTCTCCTGATTGTCCTATTGAATATGAACAAGTTAATATTTACGAAGAGTTTTTAGATAATTTGTTTAGAAAAAGTGACGACCAACTTAGAAGATTATATAGAAGACCAAACGTAAAGGACAACTTGGTAAAATATTTGACTAATAATCATGTCACAATACCTTTGTTAAAAAGAAACCAGAACATTGTGGCCTTTAAAAATGGGTTTTTGAGATTAGATTCTATGTCTTTTGAAGAATATGATCAATATCCGAGGTATACCTTTGCTGCTAAAAAATACATACCATTTGATCTCGATCCAGAAATTCTAAACAAAAATTGGTACGATATTAAATGTCCTGTGTTTGATAAGATTATTAGTGACCAACCACAATTATCTGGGGACATATCCCTTGTCTTTCACGGATTTCTTGGAAGATTACATTATCCTATTGGTTCAGATCCATCAGATAAAATTCACGCCATACCATATTTAGTAGGTACTTCGGGTACTGGTAAATCTACAATTGTGAATATTATATCTAACACATTCTCTCAAGAATGCATTGGAACTTTGAATTTCAAAGAGAAAATATTTGGTAAAACTGCGTTTTTGGATAAAGATATCATTATTGATTCAGATACACCATCTAACATGATATCTGAGTTTGGTAAAACTGATTTTCAAAAGGCTGTATCTGGAGAAACAATTGCTATACCAGTTAAAAACCAAAAACAAGAATCGCAGAAAAAGATTACACAACCTATGTTATTCTGTAGTCAATATATGCAGGACGTACAAGATACCGGAGAGGTTATTAGAAGGATCGCTTATTTTGGCTTTGAACCTGTAGAACAAACAAATGGCGATATGGAATCCGAATGTATAAATACAGAATTACATCTCGTACTTGTTAAACTATTGCTAGCAAGAAAAGAAATGTTAAATAAATATGGTAAGATCCCTTTCCATGAATGGAATTTGCCATACTTTGATTCTATGAAAGAGGATATACTAATTGAGAACAATCCTATCTACAGAATGATATCACAATCCGATTCTTTAGTATATAGAAAAGGGTCCAAATATTCTTTCGTAGATTTTCTCGAAGAGTATAATGCATTTTATGCATCACAACATAGAAAACCTAAAAAACCCAAAAGTACAGATGTCATATTCACTAAGATGAACACTCCAATTAAAAAGGAGTGTATTTGCAAAGGATGTCGTAAAAAATTCGATCCCAAAAAGGTATGTTGTCCCGATTATTCAACCAAAAACAAGATATCTTGTTATTACGTGATGAATTTGTACAAAAAAAGAACTCTTCATATAGATGATTCTGATAGTGAAGATCCTTTAGAAAGAAATGTAAGATCGATCAACTTAATACAGTAGATGCAACAAATACATGCTAATTAATACAATTAAAAGTAGAAGCATGGTACATGTAATAATT
>CEQN01113753.1_pt1 | contig 10010 bp, 12 predicted proteins | sample 427011 | NCBI WGS metagenome assembly CEQN01 (sample SAMEA2621277, study PRJEB7988) | marine metagenome | biome: marine biome (ENVO:00000447); feature: deep chlorophyll maximum layer (ENVO:xxxxxxxx); material: "saline water (ENVO:00002010), including plankton (ENVO:xxxxxxxx)" | depth 120 m
ACACCGAGTCAAGGAGCCTATATAATGGCATTTCGATCTAATAGTCAGGCACGTCGAGTAACCGATTATCTCTCCGAGGGAAAGACCCTTACGGCGGCTGAAGCGAAGGCGCGCTTTGGTGTACAGAACTTCCGCGCTCTGATCTCCCATATCAGGGGCACGGTTGAGGCTTATGGTAATCATGAGATTACTGCTGAGCCTACTTCCACCAGCACGTCTCGTTATGGTATGGTTTCCTTTAACTAGTCCATAACAAAATTGTTCCATTGGAACAAAAAATGAGAGGGGCGGTGGCAATTGCTGCCGCCCCTTTTTTTATTATACGGAGATACTATTAATGGCAGACTCACCATTTAGCTTAAACATTACGTCAGATAAAAAGTCTGATGTGTCTGTTGATCTTGACGATCTAAGCCGTAACGCTGTCGCTAAAGAGGCGAAAGGTGGCACGGAATTAATGTTAGAGGGTCTTCACAAGAGACTTCCCCCAGAACTTTGGGAGAAGTTTAATTTCATCATGTCTCGGGTCCGCGATGAGTTTTTTGATGGCCGCCCTACTATCTTATGGCTTCAGGATCTGGCGGTAGATCCTGAGGCAGAACACCTCAAGGATATAAAGTCACGCGATAGATTTGCTAAGCTAGTTTTTGCAAGTCATTGGCAACAACAGAGTTTCAATAAGTATCTTGGCGTTCCATATGAGGATGGTGTCGTACTTAAAAATTGTATCGAGCCTATTCCCCAGCACGAAAAGCCAAAGGACGGAAAGACTAAGTTGATCTATTTCTCAACTCCACATCGAGGACTTAATATTTTAGAGTCTGCTGTTCGTGGATTGGCCGAGACGCGAGATGATTTTGAGGTTGATGTGTATTCCAGCTTTAAGATTTATGGTTGGGAAGAGAGAGATAAGGAATTTGAGGTTCTGTTTGATCGCCTTCAGGAACTAGATTGTGTTAATTATCATGGAACTGTATCTAACGATGAGATTCGTGAAGCGTTGACCAAATCACATATTTTCGCATATCCTTCGGTATATGAGGAAACTTCTTGTTGCTGTGCGATGGAAGCTATGGCTGCTGGATGTCTTTCGGTTGTGCCGAACTATGGCGCATTGACCGAGACTTGTACTGACTTTGCTTGGATGTATAATTGGGAATCTGATCCATCGAAGCACGCCCAGAAGTATGCTGCGTATTTGAATGCGGCGATTGATCGTTTTTGGGATGAAGATGTGCAGAAGGTTTTGAATCTTCAGTCTACTTATTACAATTATTTCTATAGCTGGAATATGAGAATTGGTGAGTGGGTTGGATTCTTAAATACGTTGGAGAAGGAGTTAGAGTTTAAAGCATCTCAGTCACCTAAGCGAATTCCGTTAATGGCATGATTACTGTAATTCTTAACGCTTATCGGCGACCTGAAAACTTAAAACTTCAAGTTGATGCTATCCGCAATCAAACCGTAGAACCTGATGACATTTGGTTGTGGGTGAATAGTCATGAAGAGAATTGGGATTTTGATTTCACCGAACTCGACATTGATCGAACTTTCTATAATGATTATAATTGGAAGTTTCATGGAAGATTTGCTGCTGCTCTATTAGCTACATCTGAGTATGTTGCGCTCTTTGATGATGATACTATTCCGGGATCGCGTTGGTTTGAGAATTGTTTAGATACAATGAAAACGCATCCCGGAATACTTGGTGGTGCAGGGGTCATTTTAAATAGTGACCGATATGAGGATCATGAAAGAGTCGGATGGCCAAGTTGCAATGATGAGATTACCGAGGTTGATTTAGTAGGACATGCTTGGTTTTTGAAGCGCGATTGGGTACAATATCTTTGGCGAGAGCGTCATAGCTTAGATAATGCCGAAGACATTCAACTGTCATATTCCTCACAAAAATATGGTGAGGTTAATACATATTGCCCCCCGCATCCATCTGATAATAAAGAACTACATAGTTCTATACTTCCTTGGGAACTAGGATTAAAAAAGGCAGCATCAGATAATCGACCCGCTGAATTTTATAAGCAGAGAGATGATGCAATTCAAAATGCCATAGCTAATGGATGGAAATTAGTGCGATGCTCTTAATTGCGTTTGGTACTCGACCCGAATACCTGAAGATTAAACCAGTCATTGAATTACTACCAGATACGGTGCCATATAAGATTTTGTTTACGGGGCAGCACATTGATCTAATAGACGGTTTACCTGATCATAGGCGTATTCATATACCGGAGAAGTTAGAATCGTATCAAAACAGACTTGATACAATTATATGTTCGATTCTGAATGATGATCGGATCTTTGATGATGTTACTCATGTATTAGTACAGGGTGATACCACGTCCGCTTTTGCTGTTGCATTGGCGGCGTTTCATCGTAGATTAACTATTATGCACCTTGAAGCTGGATTGAGAACATACAATACTGATCATCCTTATCCTGAAGAATTTAATCGCCAATCTATTTCAAGTGCTGCGTCGGTACATTTTTGTCCAACGAGAAACGCAGTTCAAAATTTAGTGGACGAAGAAGTTTCGGGCGAGAAATATGTCACCGGCAATACAATTCTTGATGCGTTGGTGGATATTGAACCTCATTATGGTGATACAGTTTTGGTGACTATGCATAGAAGAGAAAATCATGAGATCATGGATCAATGGTTTCATGCTATCGAAAAACTTGCACTGAAGCATATGAATCTAAAATTTGTATTGCCTCTTCATCCAAATCCAGAAGTCTCTAAACACTCTCACATTTTCAATGCCGTTAAGGTTGTTCCTCCCATGAAGTATGATGACATGATCGAAGAAATGGCTAAGTCTAGATTGGTAATTACTGATAGTGGTGGCGTTCAGGAAGAAAGCTCATTCTTGAAAAAGAGATCAGTTGTCTGTCGAAAAATTACCGAAAGAGTTGAGGGCTTAAGCGATTTTCATTTTCTGTCTGAGACGCCCGATGAATTAGAATATATATTTGATATGGTATCGAGTAATTATAGAATTGATATGCCATGCCCTTATGGCGATGGCACAGCATCTAAAATGATTGCTGAATTGATTGGAAGGTATTTTGGGGATAATGCAGAAAGATTTTATCGTTGATTTTTATATGATGCTTGAGAGACTATCTGATCCTGAAGGGTTTTCTTTTGGTAGATATTCAGATGGTGAATTGAGAGTTCTTCAAAATATGACTTTAATTCTGGGTGATGACACTTATCAAATAGGTGAGCAGGTATTTCCTTGGGGCACCAATTACAATAAAGCTGAGCAGAAAGAGTTTATTCCTGATCAGCACAAATTTTACTATGATAAGTTGGTCGAAGCATTTACGTTCCGAAAGAAAAATTATTACAAGGGGCTATCGTGTAGATGCTGTGTCGGCGAGCAAGATTTTCAATGGCAGCTTGATCTATATGGTCCGGGAGATGAGGAACATTTAACTTGGGCTAATGTTTTGATCAATTGCAATTATCCTAGCTTTGTTGAGGAAATGATTCCTGAGTTTAAGCAGCATGATGTGATATTGGTGTGCAGTGATACTGCCGAGATTGATAATCTTGGATTTGATGTGAAAAAGGATTTTCGAGTTGGTCCGAATTGTATGGTTAATGATTATGGTATCATAGAAGAGATTAAACAATACATAGAAACGAACAATATAGAAAATCATCTTTTCTTATTTGCTGCTGCCACACTGAGCAATTATTTGGCCCATCAGTTGTTTGAGTTTAATGATACGAATAAGTATATGGATATTGGTTCGACGCTCGCGCCTCTAATGAAGATGGATGGGTGGCAGAGAAATAGGGCATACTTGAAAAAATATTGGTTGAATGATGATGAGGGGGATCCATCGGGCTATGCAGATCGAACTTGCATTTGGTGAATTTCAATTTGTTAAAAACGAAGCTAAGTATTGGGAGTTTATTCGACAACTTAGAAATGATCCTCGGTGCCAATCTGGGTTTATTGAGCAGGTAAGTATTACGAAGGATCAACAGATCGAATACATGAGTAGGTATTCGGACTGCTACTATCTTTGCTTGGTCGATGGAAATCCAGCGGGTTTTATTGGCGTAATTGATGATGATATACGGGTATGCACGCACCCAGATTATTGGAAGAAGGGTGTTGCGCTTTTTATGGTTAAGGAAATTAAGAGAGTATATCCAAAGTGTTTTGCTAAAGTTAAGATTAATAATATAGCTAGTCTAAGCATGTTTGAAAAGGCTGGTTATCAATTGAAATATTTTGTTTTGGAGTAGTTGATGCATAATCCATTTAAGGTGGTTGAATTATTTGAGGAGAATCTAGCGGAGTATACAGGAGCTCCGTATGCCGTAACAGTAGATTCTTGTACTAATGCAGTTTTTCTCTGCTGCAAATATTTGGGCGTTGATGAAGTTGTCATGCCTAAAAAGACTTATCTATCAATGCCCCAGTCCGTAATTCATGCTGGAGGTACTGTAAAGTTTAAAGATATTGATTGGAAAGGTATCTATCAGTTGTCTCCATATCCAATTTATGATGCGGCGAAGAGATTTACTTCCGACATGTATCTTCCTGGAAATTTTATGTGTCTTTCGTTTCACATTAAAAAGACGTTGGCTATGGGTAAGGGTGGAGCCATCTTGACCGATAATGCTGATGCGGTGAAATGGCTTAAAGAAGCTAGGTATGAAGGTCGAAGTCCTGTTCCCTATGAACAAGATGATATTACAATGCCTGGATGGAATATGTACATGACTCCGCAAGAAGCGGCGCATGGATTGACGCTGCTTCAAAATATTCCCAAGGTTGTGCCTGACCAAGAAGAAGAATATCGTGATTTGACTACGTTTACGTTTTTCAGGGATATGGGGGAGTAATGACTAAGGTTGCGCTATGTCTGAGTGGTTACTATCACAATGAGGGCAATCGACATAATATGAATAAGGTAGATGAGTCGGCGTCGAATGTTGATAGAAATTCTGCTGATGATGTTCCATACCAATACATTAAACGTAAAATACTTGATGGTAATGATGTTGACGTTTTTGTGCATAGTTGGGATCTAGAAAATCAAGACTATATTCTGGACATTTACAATCCAGTTGACTATATATTTGAGGAGCAGAGAACTTTTGATAGTCAATTAAAATGTTTCGACGAAGGTTGGTTTAATGAAAACTTTGATCGAGCTAATAGTATGTACTATGCCAATACAATTTTTCGATCTTTAAGTTATCTGTATACTAGAAAAAAGTCAGTAGAGCTTCAGGCCAACTACGACAAAAAATATGATTGTGTTGTAATGGCGAGATTTGATTTGGGTACAAGGGGATTGAATGCTCCTGTGCCCGAACATGTTACGAATATAAATTTTTATCCTGAGGCCGATATGTCTTTTTTCTATAGTGCATATTGGAATCAATTAAACTGGGGATATGGCGATCATTGGTTCTATTCAAATCCTGATAATATGAAATTGTGTGCTTCATTATATGATCGCCTATTTGATTATTTGGACGTAGATAGTGATTATGTGAATGCTGTTTGTGCTGGGTGGCCCGATAGCAATTCGGCAGATGAGTTTTCAGTTGAGGTAATGAAGCCTATCGGTGAGAAGTCTCTAGATTTAGTTACCTGGCCCAAGCACCAATGTATCGACAATCATAAATTATATAAGTGGCATTTTATTGAAACTGGGCTGTATGACAAGAATGTTTTTGTTGACATTAAAGATGCCTATCATTGGAATTAATTATGGATAATTTTGCTATAGTAATGTATACTCATTCTGATTATAAGGATCTTTGGCCAATGTATTTTGGGCAGAGTGATTTGTATATTCCGAATGATATGACAAAATATGTTATTGCTAATACGACAGATGGTCTACCCAGTAATTGGAAAACATTGAAGTATGATGATTCCTTAACATATTCTGAGCGTCTTGCTTCTTGCATTTCTTCGATTGATGAGGATTATGTTTTAATTGAGCATGAGGATATGGTACTGTATGATGAGCCTGATTTAGAGTTTGTCTATGAATTTGTTGATGCGTTAGATCAGTCTGATTATGATTATATCAAATTGCTAAAGGGTGGCGACCCTGCGCCCGAAGACATTCCGTATGAAGGTCATGAATTATTGTTTATCGCTCCTACATTTTCGTATGCAGTGCAACCGACGATTTGGAAGAAAAGTAGACTCGTTGAATTTGTAACTGCTTTGGGCGATAAAGGTAAAAATCCGTCTATGCTTGAGATTTCGTCTCCTTCAGTTTGCGGCGAATTGAAAATTCAGGGACTATACAGTTATTGTGGAGAACCCAAGCGAGGAATGTATCATTGGGATTCTGATGTGTATCCTTATGTTGCCACAGCAGTTGTTCGCGGAAAGTGGACCAATGAATACGTCGATGAGTTAAGTGTGCTGCACGATACTTATGATATTGATAGTTCGGTTCGGGGTTTTCTGTAATGAGCGCGAATATAAATTTGAAATCTTCGGTCAACGAAGTTGGCAAGCAGGTTACTCAGATTATACATTTTGTGGGTGGAGTTAAGAAGACTTTTGTTGGGGTTTTACCAGAAACAATTAGCCAAGGTCAGTTAACTAAATTCAAGTGCAGTGATGGCAGGTTAGTTATGATCAATGATGAAAACGTCTTGTGCGTTGAGGTCTTTAGTGAAGATGATTAAACTTATTATTTTTGATATGGATGGTGTTCTTGTTGATGCGAGAGAGCTTCACTATCAAGCCTTGAATAGGGCTCTTGCTTCTGTTGGTGATAAGTATATTATTACGCGAGACGAGCATTTGTCTACATACGATGGACTGCCCACGACTAAGAAGCTCAAAATGCTTACCGAAAATAAAGGACTACCTGTCGATAAGCATGATATAGTTTGGCAGTTGAAGCAAGAGTTTACTGAACGTATTGTCGATGCTGAAATGACGTATGATGAGAGAATGCGTGGCATTTTATCTAAGTTGCGCGATGAGGGATACACTCTATGTGTGGCATCGAACTCAATTCGCAATTCAGTAAAGATGATTCTTTTGAGAAAGGGCTTGTTGGAATATTTTGATTTCTATTATTCCAACCAAGATGTGTCCGAGCCCAAGCCAAGTGTTGAAATGTATTTGCAGTGCATGATTAAGGCGGGTGTGTCACCCAAGCAAACAGTAATTATTGAAGATTCTCATATAGGCAGAAAGGCTGCGATTGCAAGCGGCGCGACCTTATGTGCGGTTCGTGATGTTGATGATGTAACCTACGAAAAAATCGCATCTACCATTGCATCATTGGGAAGTTCTTCTATTCGCCCAAAGTGGCAAGGTGGTAAAATGAATGTATTGATTCCGATGGCGGGTGCTGGTTCTCGTTTTGAAAAGGCTGGTTATACTTTTCCAAAGCCTCTTATTGAGGTGAACGGAAAGCCAATGATTCAGGTGGTAACAGAGAATTTGAATATTGATGCAAAGCATACTTACATTGTGCAGAAGTCGCATTATGAGAAGTATCATCTGAAGCATCTTCTAAATTTGATTAGTCCCGATTGTAATATTGTACAGGTTGACGGCGTAACAGAAGGTGCGGCCTGCACGACATTATTGGCTAAAGAATTTATCGACAACGACGAACCTTTGGTTCTTGCAAATTCCGACCAGTATGTAGAGTGGGACTCAAATGAGTTTATGTACTCTATGGTTGCAGATGATATTGATGGAGGTATTCTTAGTTTTGAAGCTACTCACCCAAAGTGGAGTTATGCGAAATTAGATGATGATGGGTTTGTTTGTGAGGTGGCAGAGAAGAAGCCAATTAGTAATATTGCGACAGTTGGAATCTATTATTGGAAGCACGGGCGAGATTACGTCAAGTATGCCGAAGATATGATTGCGAAAGATATTCGATTCAATAATGAATTTTATGTATGCCCTGTTTACAATCAAGCCATTGAGGATGATAAGAAGATTAAAGTCTTTGGCGTAGATAAGATGTGGGGGCTTGGAACGCCAGAAGATTTGAATACTTATTTAAAAGAACACACAAATGGATGAAGATCAAAAGAAAAATTATGAAGGATGGGGTGATCATCCATCCAAAAGATACTTATCTAGCTTGAAGGCCTGCTATCATATGGGAACTTCAGATCATCAAGACCATAATGATAATCCAGATTATTGGAATGTTCTGTTGGGTGATTTATCAAACAAAGATTTTTGGGCCAATAAGGTTGCGCTAGATTTTGGTTGCGGAAAAGGCAGAAATGTTAAAAATTTAATTTCGCTTTGTGATTGGATGAGGGTTGATGGTGTTGATGTATCAAAGGTCAATATTGATCATTGTAGAGCGCATTTCGATGAGAGTGATTGGTATTTGAATAATGGTTATAATGTAGAAGACCTAAAAAGTGATGAATACGATTTCATTATGTCTACGATAGTTCTTCAGCACATACCGGTGTATGAAATGAGGCGATCACTATTAGAGGATTTGCTGAGAGTGTTGAAACCCGGAGGCACTTTTGTCTTTCAGATGGGTTATGGTAATACATTAACTTATAAGGGCGCCGATTATAATGAGAATAATTGGGATGCGCCTGCATCGAATGGGACAAATGATGTTGCGGTATTGAATGAAAATGTTTTGGTGAATGATTTATTAGATATAGGCTATTGCAATGTGAAATTTCAAATTAGATCTTCGTGGCTTGATCAGGTTCATAAGCGTTGGATATATGTTGCGTGTAATAAGGATAATAATTAAATGTTAGTATCTCCCATTTTAATTTCCCATAGGGGAAACGTAACAGGCCCAAATTCTGATCGCGAAAATCATCCTGATTATATTGATGAGGCGATTTCTGCTGGATATAATGTTGAGATTGACGTTTGGAGAATATCAGATGAAATGATTTTGGGGCATGATGTGCCTCAGTATAAAATTGATATGAATTTTTTATTCGATAGACAAGATAGTCTCTGGTGCCATGCTAAAAATGTTGAAGCACTTTCTTTCATGACTGTGTGGGAGAAACTAAATTGTTTTTGGCATCAAGAGGATGATGTGACGCTCACCTCAAAAGGTTATATCTGGACATATCCTGGTAAGCAATTAACCGAAAATTCTATTTGTGTGAAGCCTTCTCCCGCTAACATACCAACATTGTGTGCCGGAATATGTGATGATGAAATTGAGCTTATTGCTGAAAGGATTGAATTGTGAAAGTATTGGTAGTACCTCTTTGTAGCACAACGGTATCTAAAGAAGAGTTGCTTCGTTGCGTCAACTCAGTTATTGATCAGGAGTATCATCCATTTGAGTGGGACATGAAAGTTGTTTGTAATACAAATGACGATAACTACTACAACGAAATTAATGGAGCAGTTAAGGATTTTGAAGTAGTTAAAACTGAGAGCAATGGTGGAAATGGAATGGGCCATAACTCAGTTCTTGATTTGTATAAGAGTCTTTATCAAAAAGAGAATTACACTCATTTGATTATGGTTGATGGTGATGACTTTTACTATCCGTGTGCATTTGAGTGTATTGATGATATTCACCAGATTTTAGATTTTGATTATCTTAGCAATATGCAAGTCACTGATTCGGTGCGATGCCACGAAACGCATCAGCCACATAAGGAAGTAATTCCTGGTGTGTGGTTGCATTCTAATTTTAATTACCGATTTGCGATTCCTCCTTATGTTTATTGGGACGGATATAATTGTTCTGGTGGTGAGGTGACGCTGGCCATTAGCTCTCGGGCTGTTGAGTGTGATCTGAAGCACTTGGAAATTCCTAATATTCCAGATGACTTCACACATATGCTTTGGGCACTTAAAGCTCATGTTGAGGATAGAATGCTATTCGTCAATACAGATTGCAATGATGTATATGTTTATGATAAGACGAATCCGATCGGTACGACGAATCAGCCAGAGTTCGTATTCAGCCCAGATCATTGGCCTGAAGCTGAACGGCAATTATTGAGA
>CEQN01043741.1_pt1 | contig 9990 bp, 11 predicted proteins | sample 427011 | NCBI WGS metagenome assembly CEQN01 (sample SAMEA2621277, study PRJEB7988) | marine metagenome | biome: marine biome (ENVO:00000447); feature: deep chlorophyll maximum layer (ENVO:xxxxxxxx); material: "saline water (ENVO:00002010), including plankton (ENVO:xxxxxxxx)" | depth 120 m
CCAAAATAAACTTTATCAGTATTTTTTTCTTTAGACATAATTTTTTACTTATACATATATATTTGAAACTCCATATAGAAGTATAATCAATTATTGCATATGAAGCTATTGAATGCTAAATTCGAGATGTATTATTTCTGCTAATGTTTGGAGTATAAATGATTGTCGAACAGTATGTTAGAGTGCTGATTCTCATCATCCTCGCAATTGCCTTCCCCCTTTTACCGTTAGCAGGATCTTATTTATTTAGTAAGCTTAATTATCGACCTGCAAATGCTAATGATGTCAAATCATCTATTTATGAATGTGGGGTTGAAGCTGCTGATATAACGTGGAGACAGTTTAATGCCAAATATTTTTTGTATGCTTTAGGTTTTGTAATCTTTGACGTTGAAGTAATTTTTTTATTTCCCTGGGCTGTCATTCATGGAGAACAAGCTTTTTCAATTTTAATTAAAGTTGCAATCTTTGTAATTGTTTTAGCCTTCGGTCTTTTTTACGCTTGGCGATGGCGAGCACTGGAGTGGCAGCCATGACACTTAATACTTTGCAGCTGCCAGGTCAAGAACTGAAAAATATTATCGAGAGTAACTTTCCTGAAACGATAAACAATTTTTCGTTGGATTGGGTAGAAATCCCAATTACAAGTTATCTTGAAATTATCACTTGGATGAAGAATGAACCAAAAATTGATGCTGCGCAGTTATCTAACATAACTGGCGTAGATATGATTGATTCATTTGAAATACATTTACATCTGCAATCTTTAGATTTAAAAAAGTTATATTCAATGAAGGTTATATTAGACCGAGAAAATCCTGCAATACCAAGTCTTTGCGGTTTATACATTGGAGCCAATTTGCAAGAAAGGGAAATTTTTGATCTTTTAGGTATTAATTTTGATGGGCATCCTGACTTACGAAGGATATTTCTATGGGAAGGATTTGCAGGTCATCCTCTTCGTAAAGATTTTATGCAGATGGAAGATGCGAATCCAGGATTACCAAGATTTCCATTTGAAGAAGAAGGAAAGCAGGAAAGATAGTGGCAACCGAAGACACATATGAACTTAATATTGGCCCGCAACATCCATCTACTCACGGCGTCTTTCGGATAAAAGTTGCAATGAATGGAGAAACTATAGAAGATTTAGACATGATTGTCGGATACTTGCATAGATCTATGGAAAAGTTGTCAGAAGAACGCACATTTACACAAAATATTCCTTTTACAGATAGAGCAGATTATTTAGCAGCGATGTCAAACAATTTAGGGTATTGCCTAGCTATTGAAAAAATTTCTGGTGTTTTACCTCCACAAAGAGCAACTGTGTTACGCGTAATTTTTGCTGAGTTGCAACGAATTGCTAGCCACGCAATGGCTAATGGGACATTAGTCTCTGATGCAGGCGCATGGCAAACACCATTGATGTATATGTTTAGAGAACGTGAAAAGATCTTAGATCTTTTTGAAATGACATGTGGCGCAAGACTAACAACTAATTATATGCGTATCGGTGGTGTAGCTTTTGAGCCTCCTGATGAATTTTATGCGCAACTTAATTCTTTACTTGGCGAATTACCAGAACGGGTTGATGAATATATGGATATGTTAAGTGAAAATGAAATATTTATTGCTAGAACAAAAAATGTAGGAATAATAACTCCTGAAGATGCAATAAATGGATCCTTGAGCGGTCCTGCTTTAAGAGGAAGCGGTGTTCCTTGGGATTTGAGAAAAGCCGAACCATATTGTGGTTATGAAGATTATGATTTCGAAATACCTGTTGGAATCATTGGTGATTCTTATGATCGTTTCATGGTCCGTTTATTTGAAGTAAAAGAATCTGTTAAAATTATCAAGCAGGCGCTAAGTGTACTACCAAAAGGTATGCATAAAACACAAATTCCATTAGCGCTACGCCCAGAACCAGATCAAGTCTATTTTCGTACAGAGGGACCAAGAGGTGAGCTTGGTTATTTTGTGATAGCTGATGGCGGACCAGCACCTTATCGTATGCATATTAGAGCTCCTTCTTTTATTAATTTGTCATTATTAAAACAATTAGCTATTGGCAGTTCACTCCCTGATGCTGTTGTAACTCTCGGCTCCATTGATATCGTTGTTGGGGAAATTGATAGATGATAAAGAATATTTTTTCAAATTCGATTTTTAGTAAGTTAATAATTTTATTAGCAGGTTTATTTTTTATATTTTTTGGCTATCTAGCAAATACATATTTATTTGACTTATCTATTTTTTCAGATTTTATATTTGATTTTTTTCTTGAGCGCTCTTCGTATAATTTAGCGTATTTAGCATCTTCTATTATTGGCGCTTTAGGAATTATTTCTTTTGTAGGCTTAGTTTTATTAATCGGATCTTGGGTAGAACGAAGAGTAATAGCTCGTTTTCAAATTAGAGTAGGTCCAAATCGTGTCGGTCCTTTTGGTTTATTGCAACCTTTGGCTGATGCAATTAAATTGATGCAAAAAGAAGTTCTAGTGCCAGACATAGCAGACAAACTGTTATTTTTAATACCACCAGTTGCTATTTTTTTACCTGCTATTTTGGCTTGGGGTCCTATTCCATGGGCTCCAAATATGTCCTATCTTGATATTAATGTCGGCATATTATATGTATTTGCAGTTAGCTCGCTAACAGTCCCAATTATTTTTTTTGCTGGATGGTCATCCATGAATCATTATGCACTTTTAGGTAGCATGAGGACAGTGGCGATGATGGTTTCTTATGAAATACCAGTTTCATTGTCACTTTTAAGTGTTGCGCTTGTAACAGGCACTTTAAATTTTAATGAAATAGTTCTGTGGCAATCAGATAATTCTATATGGCTTGGACTGTTTATTCCTTTTGCTCTTTTTACTTTTTTCTTTGCCTCAACAGCGGAAATTAATCGAACACCAAATGATATAGCAGAAGCTGAATCAGAAATTGTTGCTGGTTATCATATTGAATACTCAGGAATGAAAGCTGGTTTATTTATGGCAGTCGAATTAGGCAACGCCGTTTTACTGGGAGCTTTAATTTCTAGTTTGTTTTTAAATGGATGGTTTTTATTTGGCATTGAAAATTTTGTCCCTCCATATATTATATTTATAACAAAAACAGTTTTTATTTATTTGTTGTTGATTTGGCTGCGTGCAACTTTTCCACGTTTTAGGTTGGATCAACTTATGAATTTTGCATGGAAAACCTTGATTCCTGCCTCCATTATTCATTTCTTTGTAATTGCAATAGAAGTCAGCATTATGTCTAAGTTTAATGAAATTCCATACTTGATTTTTCTATTCACAATCATAAACATATCTTTAGTAGTATTGCTTGCATATCTGTGGGGTAAAATATTTAACGTTCAACAATATCAAGCAGAAAAGATTCAACCAAGATTTGCAGCTTCCATTGGAGGACTAGAGGCAATGAAAGAGGTAGGTTCAATTGATTGAATTAAATATATATAATATCGCTTTTTTATTGTTTTCTACAATAACTTTATTATCAGCGATAGGAGTCGCTGTAATTAATAGTTTAATGCGCTCTTTATTCCTTTTAATTATTTCTTTTATTGGAGTTGCTTCATTGTTTGTTTTACTTTCAGCTGATTTTATTGCAATTGCACAATTGCTCATTTATGCTGGTTCTATTTCAATTTTGTTGCTTTTTGCTGTAATGTTAACTCCTGAAATATCAATAAATAATCAAAATTCAAAATATTTTTTATTTGCTGCACTAGCGGGCATACTTTTTATTTACGTAATGTTTTTATTTATTTCTATTTTTGACATTAATCAATTGACAGGTTTAAGTTTGGATAAATTAAATTTCAGCAATACTATTGATAAAATTGGAACATTGCTTCTTGGGAAGTATATTATTGCCTTTGAATTAGCATCTATTTTACTATTATTTGCTTTAATTGGTGCAATATCAATTGTTCGTAGCAATGAGTCAGATTTTAACATCATTGCTACAAAAATTAAGGATAAAAAATAATGGTAAGCTTGGAAGCATACCTGTTAGTTGCGAGTATTTTATTTGCCATTGGATTATTTATCGCTTTAGGCAAAAGAAATTTAATTTCTATTGTTATGGGTATTGAAATTATGCTGAATGCAATTAATCTAGTCGCAATTTCATTTGCGCGCTATGGAAGTATGTTTGATAACCAGATTGATGCATTAGCAGGACATGTTTTGGTTATATTTATTTTGACTGTTGCAGCTGCGGAAGCTGCTATTGCCCTTGCTTTATGTGTGCTTGTTTATAGACACTTTAATACTATAAATGTTAGTGATATGACTAGTTAGGATAGACTATGTGGAAACAATCTTTTGAAGTTCAAACTGGCTATGAAGCTAAAATTTGGAAAGAATTATTCAACCAAGAAGCAATTTCAGTTAGAGTTGTCCCTCCATTGAATCATGGATCGATGTTGGATCCACGAACAATATGGGTTCCAGATGGCAAAACACATTTGATTAAAGAAATAAAAAATAAAATATAAGGATAAACGTATTGCAGATTAATGAATTATTCATATGGCTTATTCAATTTTCTCCTATTATAGGCGGCGTAGTAATCCTTTGCTTGGCAACCCATAGAAAAAATTTGGCTCCTTTCATAGGTTCTATAAGTGTATTTATTTCATGGATTTTTTCTTGCTGGCTGTTAGTATCTTCAATTGCTGAAGAAGGCAGCTTATTTATAAGCACTCAGCACGAATGGTTCAGTGCATTTAATTTAAATATTAATATTGGAGTGATGTCTGATGGATTAACTGCAATGATGTGCTTTGTAGTAACGTCAGTTGCTTTACTTGTTGAAATTTTCTCAAAAGGCTATATGGAGCATGAAGATGGCATTGCTAGATATTATGTTTTCTTATCTATTTTTATTTTTAGTATGCTTGGGGCAGTCCTTGCAGTGAATTTGTTGCAAGTTTTTATTTTTTGGGAGTTAATGGGACTTTGTTCATTTCTTTTAATTGGTTTTTGGTTTGAGAAACCTCAAGCGGTACGCGCTGCAAGAAAAGCTTTTTTGATTACTAGATTGGGTGATTTAGGTTTTGTTGTTGCTTTAGTAGTAATTTGGAATGCAGTAGGCACATTAGATATTAGTGTTATTAATGAATCTGCTGCACAATTTTCCTCCGTTGCAATATTTGTTGCAACCTTTGGTCTTTTATGTGGCGCAATGGGTAAGTCTGCTCAGTTTCCGTTGCATGTATGGCTCCCAGATGCGATGGAAGGGCCAACACCAGTTTCAGCACTTATTCATGCAGCGACTATGGTAGCAGCTGGAGTTTTCCTTATTGCACGATTTTTTCCGCTTTTTGAACTTTCAGGGGATGTTCAAAGCATCATGTTATACATCGGATTGATTACCTTATTGCTGACAGGGTTCTTAGGAATGGCATCTAATGATATTAAACGAGTCTTGGCGTACTCAACTGTCTCACAATTAGGATATATGTTTGTTGGCTTAGGATTAGGAGCTTACGTTGCAGCAATATTCCATTTAATTACGCACGCATTTTTCAAAGCATTATTATTCTTGTGTTCTGGTTCAATTAATCACAGCACTGATACGTTTGATATGAGAAATATGGGCGGTTTATATAAGTTAATGCCTTATACATTCTTATCATTCTTGATCGGCTCATTGGCTTTATGTGGATTGTTTCCTTTTGCAGGTTTTTGGAGTAAAGAAGCAATTATTGGCGTTGCATATGAAAAAAATATATATGTCTTTTCACTTCTAATGCTTGGAGTACTATTAACTTCATTTTATGTTTTTCGCGCACTCATTCTAACGTTTTTTGGCGAATTTCGTCCTTCTAAATCTTTTAAAGATAAAGATATGCAGGTACATGAATCTGCTCCAATAATGACGGCTCCACTGGTCATTCTCTCTATTCCTGCTATCTTCATTGGCTTTATACACTTCGCACATTTATTTGAAGAAATGTTATTGCACGCTAATCCCTATTTAGACAAGACGCATTTAGAGCATCATTTTCATTTATTCATTCCCATACTTTCTACATTTTTAATTGCTGGGGGAGCCCTCTTGGCATATTTCTTATTTTACAAAAAAGCTATGAGTAACTTAAAAAAACTTATTAATAACTCTTTTTTAGTGAAGATATTGGACAAAAAATATTATATTGATTATTTGATCGAACAAGTTTTCGTTAGCAGACTTCTGCTTCAAAACCTTGGTAACAGCCTTGTTTATTTTGATAAGAATATCATCGATAAGATTGTAAATGGTTTTGGTCGTTCGTCCTTATCAGTTGGTAGAATTTTTGTCCGATCATTCAATGGTGAGATACAATTCTATTCATTTGTAATGATACTTGGTTTACTTGTATGCCAAATAATTATTTTTGTTATAAGTTATTACGTTTTAGGATCATAAAATGATTGCACTAATTTTGTTTATTCCTTTTTTTGCTGCACTTGTCATAGCGCTATTGCCTAATTCATTAGAACATCACAGTAAATTTTTTGCGTTAGTTGTTTCTTTAGTTAATTTTATAATTTCAGTTATAATATTTTTTATTAGCGATCTTACTGCTGGACAATACATTGGAATAAATGAAGTAATTTGGGCTCAAAATTTATTCCCTTTTCAAATTAAATTTTCTGTTGGAGCAGATGCACTAGCTCTTGCTTTAATCATTTTAACAAATCTACTAACTATTGCAGCAGTTACGATTTCATTTCAAATTAAAGAACGACTTTATTTTGTTTGGTTAATGATTTTACAAGGTTCAATTATTGGAGTATTTGCCTCAATTAACTTAATTCAATTTTTTATATTTTGGGAACTTGAATTAATACCTATGTTTATGCTGATTAATTTTTGGGGCACTGGTAATCGTGAATATAGTGCGATGAAATTCGTTTTATATACATTAGTTGCTTCTGCCTTTATTTTGATCGGCATAATACTACTTGGATATAGTGCTAATAGCTTTGATATAATTGCAATTAATAATGGTGGTTTTCTTGTAGAAAACTGGATAGTTATTTTTGCTTTTTGGACTCTTTTAATTGGATTTTTAATTAAACTCCCTATTTTTCCATTCCATACTTGGCTTCCAGATGCGCATACTGATGCACCCACTGCAGTGTCAGTAATGTTGGCAGGCATTTTATTAAAAATGGGTGGATATGGCATAATTAAACTTATTTTACCAACAATGGGATATTTGCTAAATGATTATGGAGCCATACTAGGATTTTTAGGTGCATTTTCTATAATCTATGGCGCCATACTAACTTTAAAACAAACGGATTTAAAAAGGGTTATAGCGTTCTCCTCAATATCTCATATGGGATTTGTTTTAGTTGGCATTGCATCAAATTCTCCTTTGGGAGTTTTAGGAGCAGGGCTGCAATTAATAACACATGGTTTAATTTCCGGACTTTTATTTTTGTGCGTAGGCCTAGTTTATGAGAGAACGAAAACTAGAGAAATAAATGAAATGAAAGGACTAACTCATCAATTTCCTTTTATTACTTTAATTATGATGGTAGCAGGACTTGCTTCTTTAGGTCTTCCTGGGCTTGTAGGTTTTATTGCTGAGATCACTATCTTTTTAGGCTCCTATGAGACTCGACCAATCACTACTGTTTTTGCGATTACTGGTGTTTTATTTAGCGCGGGTTACATTTTATGGACAATGCAAAGAATATTTTTTGGACCAAGGAATAAAGAGCTTGACACAAAGGATATTTCTGATTGGCCACAACTTTTGTCAGTAGGAACATTGTTGATTCCAACTATTATTTTTGGGATATACCCTCAACCATTAATTACAATAATGGAACAGGGTCTTAATTTTTTGATTAGAATAGGATGATAATTTGAATTTAGACACTTTTGTAATCCTATTGCCACCTTTTATAGTATTGTTGGGCTCAATATTAATTTTGTTATCCTCTATGTTTTTGTCAGGCAGATTACTTATTTTAATTGTTTTTCTGATTTTCATTGCTGCTATTTTAGCCTCAATAATAAATATGACTACACAAGTTACTGATTTATTTTTTCATGATACATATTTGCATTCTAGTTTTGGCTCAATGATAGAAATATTTTTTGCGATAAGTGGCTTTATTGTTATCGCTTTTTCTTATTTTGCTTATAATATGCGCCAGCAAAAATTATTATTTGGTGATTATGCTGCATTAACTATGGCTGTATTAGGTTCTGCAATGATCCTAGTACATTCTGTTGATTTGATACTTGTTTTTGTTGCATTAGAAACAATTGCAATTTGTCAGTACATCCTTGTGTCATTACCTCGAACACAAATGGCAGCGACTTCATCAATAAAATACTTATTGAATGGAGCAATTGCTACAGCAATTTTTACTTTTGGCTTAGTATTTCTTTGGGGAGCTACGGCCTCTACTAGCATTATTGAAATTAGCAAGATTGCTTTTGTGTTGGAAGGAAACTCCATATCTATTATCTTATTTAGCGTCATTTTCATGACTGCTGGTATCGCATTTAAAATGGGCCTTATGCCATTTCATAGTTGGTTACCAGATGTGTATTATGGAGGACCTTTTAATGTAATTGCTTTTTTGTCAGTTATATCTAAAGGCACGGCTTTTCTTTTCTTTGGTTTTTTTGGATTTTTAATTGTCGATCAAAATACTAGTGATTTTTCAATATGGTGGTCTATTTTAATCGCTTTTTTTGCTATTTTGTCAATGACGCTTGGTAACGTAGCTGCTTTGCAAGCAGATAATGTAAAAAAAATCTTAGCTTTTTCATCAATAGCCCATGCTGGATACTTTGGAATTGGAATAGTTGCAATTTTATTAGGCAACAATATTGGTTTAAGCGCGATTGCTTTATACTTAGTTGCATATGGCTTTGCTAACCTCTTAGTCTTTTTTATTTGCGCATTAAATTCACAAAGTGAAAACAATTTTGATATACAATCATTTTCAGGTCTTTTTTACAAAAATAAACTTTTAGCCATCCTTCTGACTATTGGTCTATTATCATTAACTGGAATTCCTCCTTTTGCAGGATTTATAGGTAAATTCTATCTTTTTTATTCAGTTTTTAATGCTGATTATTGGTGGACTTGGGTTATAATCATTTTTGCAGTTTCTAATACAGTTATTTCTGCAGGTTATTATTTTAGATGGATCAAAATTATATTTACCGAGAATCTAGATCAAAAAATCATCAGTTTACCAATTGATGCAGCAAAATCTATAAATATTATTTTAATTTTATTAGCAATTTTCATTATTCTGATAGGAATTTTCCCTGACGTTGTTGTGTCTCATGCCTCAGATATGTTTAGTGAATTAGGTTTATTGATTGGCCAATGACAAATAATATTATCATTCATTGTAAAAACATATCTAAAGTACCATTAACCAAAAAAAACATATTAACTTTAATTGAAGATTTACTAGGCGCCCTTAAAATCAAAAAATTTAACGCAAATATAGTTTTTTGTTCTGATGAAGAATTAAAAGATTTAAATGTTGAATTTAGAAATAAAAACGAATTCACTGATATATTGACTTTTCCATATTCTGATGATTTTCCTCAAGTTCCCCATACTCAAGGTACAGTAAAAATGAATGGAGATATTTTTATTGCTAGGAACTACTCATTGGATAAAGCATTATTAAAAAAAATTTCTCATCAATTAGAGTTAAAACACTTAATTATTCATGGAGTTTTACATTTACTAAATTACGATCATGACGAAAGTGATGATGATTTTTTAGAAATTGAAGAAAGTATTTTAGGCAATAAAATTCATTGATTGCCAATATTATTTTCTATTGTGTTAGAATCATTTTGAAAGCGATGGCGTAAAAAAATATGTCTGCAAATTATCAAGCTGTTTTGTACAGAAAGTGGCGACCAAGGATATTCGATGATCTTGTTGGCCAACAATCTATTGTACAAACTTTAGTTAATTCT
>CEQN01212107.1_pt1 | contig 9981 bp, 8 predicted proteins | sample 427011 | NCBI WGS metagenome assembly CEQN01 (sample SAMEA2621277, study PRJEB7988) | marine metagenome | biome: marine biome (ENVO:00000447); feature: deep chlorophyll maximum layer (ENVO:xxxxxxxx); material: "saline water (ENVO:00002010), including plankton (ENVO:xxxxxxxx)" | depth 120 m
TGTAGAAAAAAATCTCTTCATTGGCGTATGTCCCGAAAATGCAAATCCTGGTGAAATTTTACATGATTTCACCAATCTCCCAAGATTAGTTGGCGGAATAAATCCAGCTATTACAAAAATCATAAAATTGATTTACAATTTTGTTTTTTCAGTTGAGCTTGTTGAAATGCCTGATTGTAAAACCGCAAATGCAGTGAAATTAACAACTAATGTTTTTCGTGATATCAATATCGCATTTGTTAGTGAATTATCTCTAATGTTTGAAAAACTAGGAATTGACACTAATAAAGTTCTTGAGGCAGCAAAAAAGAAATATAATTTTCAAGTTCATTATCCAGGTGCTGGTGTAGGTGGGCCATGCCTTCCAATTAACTCATATCAATTACTTAATACTGCAAAACGTACAGGTTCAAATCTAAGTATTATTGAATCTGGAAGAAAAATTAACGAAATGATGCCTCAACATGTTGTCGACCTTACAATTGATGCATTTGAAGAATCAGGAAAATCAATTAGTAATAGTGAAATCCTTATACTTGGAATATCCTATAAACCTGATGTAAAAGATATTCAATTAACTCCAGCTGAACATATTATTAAAAAATTAAATTCCTTAGGTGCTAATGTCAGCATTTATGATCCATATTTTACATCAGCAAAAATATTTGATACTTGTACTTTAGACTCTTTATCTAGTGAATTGCTCAAAAAAATAGATGCTGCAATAATAGTAACTGCACACGAAGAATTCAAAAAATTTGATATAACTGATTTTAAACAAATGAAAACTCCTATCTTAATTGATACTCGTGGAATTATAGACCCTACAAATGCTAAAGAATCAATGTTGATTTTTAGAGGATTAGGTCGTGGAAAATAATAATCCTTCAATCAATTCGTCATCATTAGTAAATATCCTGACATTAAGGTATGATTCAAATCTAAAATCAAATCTACCAAAAAAAACATCAATTGATTTCAAACCAAATAATAAATTTGCAGATATTAATTTAATAGAAAAATCCATATTAAATTACATCGAACAAAAACTAGAAACTCTTGGTGACAAAAAAATATCCATTGCCTTAAGTGGTGGAGTGGATTCTACACTAGTTCTATCATTAATTCGAAAAATTAAACCTGATATTGACATCCAAGCTATTTCTATAAAATTTGCAGATAGTGTTGATGAGACTAATGATGCTTCGAAAATAGCTAAAACCTTTGATGCTGACCATCACATAGTTCATCTTGAAAATTATCTAAGTGAATTACCTAATGCAATTAGTATGATAAAAATGCCTTTTTGGGACTTGCATTGGTATTATGTTGTAAAAAAATCTCAATCGCTTTCAAAAATTCTTGTTTCTGGTGATGGTGGTGATGAACTCCTTGGAGGATATACTTTTAGATATAAAAAATTTCTTTCCTTGACATCTGAAAAATCAAATCCATTGGACAAGGTTCTTGCATACTTGAAATGTCATGAAAGAGATAGAGTACCTGATCAAGAAAAAATTTTTAATCAAAAAGCTAACTTCTCATGGAAATCTATCCATAATCAACTATTACCCTATTTTGATAATGAACTATCTAGACTTAATCAAGTATTTCTTGCTGATTATAATGGGAAATTACTTTATAATTTCAATCCAATAAACTCCAATATAATAAAAAATTTTGACATGAAATTATTAACTCCAATTCTGAATGATGAATTAATCTCTAATAGTCCCCATTTAGAACAATCACAAAAATATGATCCTAAAAATGACTTAGGCAAATTACCTCTTAGAATGATTTTAAAGAAAAACAAACATGATCACCTAGTTGGAAGTCAGAAACTAGGATTTAATGTTAATACAATGAATCTATGGAAAAATTTTGGTCATAAAATTTGTAAGGATTTCCTAAATGATTCTAGAGTGGTAAAAGATGGTTGGATAAATAATGACTGGATTAAAAAATACATTGATTCCTCTGAGTTAGATGTAAAATATGTCAATAAATTTTTTGGAATACTGGCATTTGAAATATGGTATAGGATATTCATTACAAAGGAAATGAATAGTAATACTACATTAGGTTAATTTAGTATACTAGATGAATAAAATAATGAAAAAGGACATTGTTGCTGGATTAGGAGAAATTGGACTACCAATCCTAAAATTAATCTCTAAAAAAGAAAATGCTGTTGGATATGATCTTAATAAAAAATTAATGAATGAAAAAAAATTTCTTGAATTAGAGAATACTCAAACACGATTTTTACATATTACAATACCTGTCAATAAAAATTTTAATTCCAATTTACTTAAATTAAATAAAAAATTTCAACCTGAATGTATTATTATTCATAGTACAATAAGTCCTGGAACTACTGAAATTATACAAAAAAAATTGAAAATTCCTCTAATCTTTAGTGCTACACGCGGAGTACATAAAAGAATGATTAAAGATCTTCAAAGATACACAAAATTCTTTGCTATATCACAGCGCGCGCCAAAAAAAAATTGGGCTGTATCTGAATATCGTAAATCAATGAGAAAGTGTGGAATTAAAACACAACAAATGTCAAAACCTGAAACCTTAGAACTTGCAAAAATTCTCTGTGATACATCTTATCTTGGTTGGTTAATTAATTATGCACAACTTACCAATACGATTGCTATAGAACATAATGTTGATTATGATGAAATGTGGGAATTTTCTGATGAAATTCATAAAATCCTTGGGAATAGACCAAAAATGTTTCCAGGTTTTATCGGCGGTCATTGTGTCATCCCTAATCTAGAACTAATACAGAATCAAACACTTGATCTGATCAAATCAATTAATCAAAAATATTCAAAAAAAGTAAAAAACTCCAAAACTATACATAAAAAATATAATAAATAATCTTATTTTATTTTAAATATGGTTGAATAATTTTTAAAAAATTCTCTGTTACTAATTTCCAATTAAATTGTTCATTAACAAATTTTGCACCATTTTCTCCCATTTCCTTTCCCAGTGGTTTATCTTCTAATAATTTTAATAATTTTTTGATTATATCCTCAGAATTACCTTCTCTTACCAAATAACCTGTTTTGTTATCAATCATCATTTCTTTATCTCCTCCAACATCTGTTGCAATTACTGGTTTCTTCATCAATTGTGCCTCCTTTAATGTAAGTGGCGCAAGATCCATTCCTGTAATCAAAGCATAAACATCAATCGTTTCTAAAAACTGTCTTATCTTTCCAGGGTACTCTAATCTTCCTAACCATTTAAAATTCTCAAACTTCTCCAAGCGTTCTGTAATTCTCTTTCTATATTGTCCATCCCCTGCCCAATAAAAATAAACATCTGGCATTTTTTTTAAAACATCTTCCAATACTAATAGTTCTTTTGTCTTACCCCACCAGTTTGCATCTTGTACCAATCCAATACAAGGGTGTTCCAATTTCATTGTCTCTGTAGGATACCAACGTTTTGAATCAATACCTTCTAAAAATACTCCTGTATTTTGATGTGGATGATGTTCTTTCACTACCTCTTCTAAATATTTACAAATTGGTAATATTGCTGTTGCATCACGAAAAACCTTCTCAGTAATTCTATTTCTAAACCATATGCTAATACGAGTCTTCAAATTCCCACCTAATGTTTTCATTCCCCAAAAATACTCTTGCCAGTAATGTCCTCTAAGTAGAATAAATGTTGGAATTTCAGCTTTAATTGCATGTAACGCAAAATGTGATTGACGATCTGTGAAAATTGCATCAGGCTTAAATTCCCTGATTAATTCTTTAAACTTTCTATCTCCGTTAAACCATTCTGAAATTTTTTTACTTGGAAAACCTCTACTGTAGTCACTATCTTTTATTAATCTTACATCAATTTTCTGATTCTCTAATTCATCACAAAATTCTTTCAAATGAAAAAATTTTCCTTTACTTCCATATGCAATCAATAGCTTCAATACCAATTAAAAAATCTCTTCTCATATTAAATCTCCCATGCATAACTTTTAAAATTAATAATCTCAGTCTGAACCATACTTCGAATATTTTAAAAGGATGAATTAATAGAATCTTTATGATAAAAGTAAAGTCTTCTATTCTTGTTATTTCTTTATGTATGATTTTTGTTTTTGGATTATCTCTTGGATATTTGGGGTCAGAGTTTACCGAATCTGAATTAATCCTAATTAATAATGAAAAAAAGATTTTATCTAATTCCATTGATAATGAATCTATCAAAAACTTGAAAATTGATAATTATATTAATTTCAATAATGAGTCTGAAATTTATGAAAAGAGGACTGAACTATTAAATTTTATTTGGAATGATGACAATCTTCCAGATATTCTCCCAAACTCAGTTCAAAATGATTTTGAAGATTCTAGATTTGATAATCTAGAAAACTTGAAAAAAATAGAAAAATTAGAAATTATAATGAAACATGAAATAAAATCATATCCTTACATATTCTTCCCTGAACAAAGTAATGGGAATCTAATCTTATTTCATCAAGGACATTCTGGAGGCTTTATCAATAGTAAAAGTACAATTCAATCATTTCTTAATTCAGGCTTCACTGTTGCAGCATTTTCTATGCCACTTATAGGAATGAATAATCAACCTCTTGTTGAAATAGAACATCTTGGACATGTCAAAATTTTCAAACATGATCAACTTATTCTTCTTGAAACAGAAGATTTCACTAGTATGAATTATTTTTTTACCCCAGTAAATACAACTCTGAATTATCTTGAAAAAAACTATTCATTTGAAGAATTTCACATGATTGGAATTTCAGGTGGAGGTTGGGTTACTACCGTTTATCCAGCTATTGATACAAGAATTACAAAATCATTCTCTGTTGCAGGTTCATTACCATTATCTCTACGGATCATATCTGATGATGTAGGTGATTTTGAACAATACAATCCAAATTTTTACTCCATTTCAAATTATTTTGAATTATATGTTATGAGCTCATTTGGTGAAAACAGAGAATTTACACAAATTTTCAATAAATATGATCCATGTTGTTTTGCAGGTGAGATATCTAAAATTTATCATGATCAAATGAATGAATATGTCTCAAATCTCTCTTCAGGTAGTTTTAAAATAATAATTGATGATTCGCACTCTGAGCATAAAATATCAGATAAGATGATCTCTCTGATCATCGATCAAACACTATCCTGATCTTTTATACCCACTTAATATTTTCATTACTAAGAATAAATTCATAAAAAGATTCTTATAATTTTTTTTAGAAAATATTTCTATGTTAATAATCTCTCAAAATATTACAAACTATGAGATTACCTTTCCCGAAAATACAGTTTTGAGAATTAATCTTGCGTGGTGTAATAGTATAACAGATCTAGAAATAATTTTGAAAAAACATACAAAAAATCAAATATTCCTAGATCTTCCTATAGGCCGAATAAAACCTCCAAATAATAAATACAGTTTGGAACAAATAATACCTATTTTAGAAAAAAATAAAAATGTAAAATTCTTTGCTGTATCAAATGTTGAAACTGATTCTGATCTAAATGCTTTTCTAAATCAATTACCAAGTAATATTACGATTGTACCAAAAATTGAAAGTCCACTTGGAATACAGAATATTGAAACTATAACTAACAAATTAAACTACGAAAAAAAATATGTCATGTTAGATCATGATGATCTTTTCTCATCAATTTTAAAAAATAAAGAAGATTCATCATCCTTTCAAAAATATGTGAAAGATCTGATAGATTTCTGTAATAACAATAGTATTGAACTACTTCGAACAGTGGGTGTAATATTTAGTGGTGGAGAAGATAGGGATACACAATATATTAAATAATATTTAATTTTTTAAAATACATTAAACTATAAAATATGAAACATAATACAAAAACCTACAACATATTACGAAATACATATCAAAAATTTTATCATGGATTATGTAAACGTCATTTTAATTACGTTACTAGTTCGTCACGAGTACTTCCAGATCTCTTTGTAATAGGTGTTGTAAGAAGTGGAACTACATCATTATTTCATTATCTAAATCAACATCCATGTATAGTAGGTTCTGCATATGATGAAATAGGATATTTTGATGATAATTTTCATCTTGGTATAAATTGGTATAAGTCATTATTTCCCACAAAATCTACAAAAAATAAAATTAAAAAACAATATGGAAAATTTCTTACCTATGATGTCACTCCATTTTATATTTACAATCCTTTAGTAGCTAGAAGAATTCTAGAATTTTTTCCAAATTCAAAAATAATTGCAAGTCTACGTAATCCAATTGATCGTGCATATTCAAATTATATGATTGCATTTCAAGATGGTGACATTGATTGTTCATTTGAGGATGTAATAAAATCTGAATTAGATGAAATCAAAAATATACAAAGTAAGATAACTGATGAATCATTCCTGGTTGACACATACTACAATAGAATATTATCCAGAGGATTTTATGCAGATCAACTAAAGATTTGGTATGAGCTTTTTCCAAGCAATCAAATTTTAATGGTTTCTTCTGAAGAACTTGCGAAAAAAACTGATGAAACATTAAAACAGATTTTTAGATTTCTAGATCTAGATGAAATAAAAATAGAAGATTTGTCACAAAAAAATAATCGTAATTATCCTCCAATGAAAAAAGAAACAAGACAATTTCTCCTGGATCTTTACAAACCTCATAATGAAAAACTATACAAATTAATTAATCGAAAGTTTGATTGGGATGAGTAAATTTAAAATCTCTTGTATTATTGAATAATTTCAATTTTATACTAGTCTTCTTAATTATCTTACACACTAATGGAAAAAACAATTAAAGTTTCACTTATCTTCAAAAAAAATTATAATTATTTTAGTGAAACACATTTTGATAGAACAACTAAAGATTTCTTTTTGAATTCGTTAACAAATCATCCTGAACTTGAATTATCATTTTTCCCATGTGAAAATGAATTTGATACCACTAAATTGAAAGGAAAATGTGATGTTATTTTACTTGCAAATAATCGTACTGATGCCACCCCTGAAAATCTCATAGGAATTGATACTTTGGAAATCCCTGTAGTTTCTAGGGTTGGAGATCCTCACCATGCAGAAAAGTATGATCAGATATCATTTCATGAACAATGGAAAATTAGTCATTACTTTGGAACTATACCAAAAAATTATTTTTATAAATTCTATCCTGAAACTTTTGATTATGATAATGTAATATTTGGTTTAGAACCTGAACTTTATCAAAATCTAAAACCATTTGATGAAAGAATCAAAAATAGAATACTAAATTCTGGTGCTACAGGAAAATTAAATTTTAAATCTAGAGCTGCTGCAGCATTATTGAAACCTAGAAATTCTGGTTGGTATTTCTATAAGTTACGAACTAAATGTAATACTTTACCATATGTTGACTATCGTGGTCTTCGTGGAGCCAAATTTCCAAATTCAAATTATTCTGAATATCTATCACAGTATCAATCTGCAATAGCTGCAACTACATACTATCCTACTCAAAAATATTGGGAAATACCTGCAGCCGGTTGTTTAACGTTCATGGAAATTACACCAACAAATTTTGGTGATTATCTAGGTTTCAAGGATAATGAGACTGCGATATTCATTAATGAAAAAAATTATAAAAATAAATTTGAAGCTTATTTATCTGATCCTGAAAATAATAATTGGAAAGAAATAGCTGAAGCTGGACATGATTATACAATAAAAAACCTTACAAATGATATTGCTTTAGAAAAATTAATCGAGATTTTTAAAAAATTAATTTAATTTTTTCTCCATGGTGATTTTCCAAAACCAAAATCTCTATCAATTGGTTCTGAAATTTTTGTTCCTTCTAAATTTAAACTCATTAACATTCCATCTTCTTTATCCATATGCGGTAAATACGATTGGCTGTAATCATCAAATTTACTATGTTCTGTTTTCCTCCAATCCCACTCACGAACATTGGTAAATCCACAATTTTCTAAGGTTTCTGAAAGATATTTTTTATCATAAATCATTTGATGGTAATCAAATTTTGTTTTTTGACCTCCACTAACCAATCCGACTATATCTAATATTTTTCCTGTCTTCGTATACCATTCAATTGCCTTTTCAAAGTCAGGTACTGCTAATCGTAAAACTCCATTAATTTTTAATTTTCTATTCCATACTCTCAATACATTCCCAAACTCATTTCTTCCCACATGTTCTAAAACATGTGATGCATAAATTATATCACATGAATTATTCTGAATTTTTTCTAAAGTTCTAATATCATCATTTATGTCAACTCCGGGTAATTCTTCAATATCTAAATTAGTCCATCCAGGAATAATTACGTCACCACATCCTACATGTAACTTCATAATCCTAAAATCTAATGATATGATATAATCGAATCTATTCTATTAAAAGACTATAAATCCATTTTTTCATGAAAACATATGAGTAAATTTGGTTTATTATTAAAACATCAAAATCTTATAATTTTTTTATTTATTGCTTTTTTAGCTATTCAAGCATTTAGTCTTACTGAAATCTATAAAATTAATTTTCCATATGCTTTTGATATGACTTCTATGACAATATTTCTTGATTACATGTATTCGACAGATGACTATACAACACAAGAATTTTTTGATATATTATTATCTGAAACTAACAGTAGAGGTATAATTTTTCCCAAACTAATTGTAACTCCAAATTATCTAGTAAATAATTTTGATAGTGGAAATATCTTTTATCTTAATTGGATAGTGGTTTCCCTCACCCTGGCAATGATCTTCTTCATAATAAAAAATTCCAATAAAAAATTATACTGGACATTAATTCCAATCTCGGCATTTCTCTTTTCACCACTAGTTAACAGTAATTATTGGAACTATACAATGCTAATATGGTATCTAGCGGGATTTTGTGTCGTATCTGTAGTCTATCTTATGACCAAAAAACGTAAAATAAGTAATACAGTATATGCTATTACTTTCTCAATAATAGCAACTTATTCAATACCTATGGGTCTCACTGTATGGATCATTGGAAGTCTATCAATGTTCAAAACCTTTCTTAGAAAAAAAACTATAATTGATAAACCACTACTCATATATTTTTCATCTTTAATTTTAATCGGAATAGTATATTATACTGGCAATATCTCTTCTCAAGCAGTAATATCTGTAGATAAGCTAATCTCGCTTGAATCATTATCTGTTCTGACAACATTTCTTGCAGTTCCATTCAAATTAAAATTTTCAGAATTAATGATATTTTTTGGTACATCATCATTAGCTATATCTATAATAATCATATATTATCTGGGAACAATTAGAAAAAAGTTTACTGATATCTTTCCTTGGATTTTGTTCTTAATTGCTAGTTTGTCTGGTGCAATTTTGTTAAGAATTGGAAGATTTGATTCATACTTTGAAGGAAATCTTCCTTATTACTCGCCCATTGCAGGATTATTTCAAATTGGATTAACCATGTTAATAGCGATATTAATATTAGATATCAAACAAAATCATAGCTTAAAAAAGAAAAACCTAATCCTGTTTTTACTAATTTCTATAATTATTCTACAAATGGTCTTGTTGATACCATCATATTATAATGGTTGGTGGAAGGCTGACTATTATTATAATGAAAAAACTGAATATATGAAATGTTATTCGTTAGATGTTGATTGGGATAATTGTAAAATCATATATGAAGAGAGTCTAGATACTGAAAATGCTCATTATGATAATTTACGAGTTCTAAATTATTTTATAAAAAATAAATCAAATATATTTTCCGAAAATTTGAATTTTAACGAGTATACTATAAAAGAATTAGAATATTTCCAATCAGCACATATGTTTGAACAGGAAGTAATCGATGGTAAAATATTATCTGTTAATAACCAAATGTTGTTAGAAACAAATACGATAAACATAACTGATGAATCTTTAA
>CEQN01118855.1_pt1 | contig 9979 bp, 7 predicted proteins | sample 427011 | NCBI WGS metagenome assembly CEQN01 (sample SAMEA2621277, study PRJEB7988) | marine metagenome | biome: marine biome (ENVO:00000447); feature: deep chlorophyll maximum layer (ENVO:xxxxxxxx); material: "saline water (ENVO:00002010), including plankton (ENVO:xxxxxxxx)" | depth 120 m
TCGCTCAAAGAGCGTGTCGAAATCGGGGATGTTGTTGAGTAGCTCGGCACAGCGCTCGTCTCCTCCTACAGCCTCATCACATAGGGGCGAGGAACGACGGCGCGGGGTGAGCTTGGTTTGAGGGAAGGATGCACCGGGAGGCTTACCATAAGTAAGAACCAAATCAGTGCCCGCCTCGGGATCAGTAATATCACCGTACTCTGGGTTGAGAACAAGGCTCAGCAAGGACTCGTAAGCCATCTTGCCATAACCCCATGCCCGAACACCGGAGTCTTCTTCGCCTCGTACAAGTACGGGGCTGAAAAAACGCTGACGTGCGAAAAGCCCTTTCGCCATCTTCTTTGCTTCTTCATCATCATTCGCGGTGCCGTCCTTCCATAACTGGGAGGCGAACTCGCAAACGGGACAATCATCGCCGAAGTTGCGCTTAGGACACATAAACCCACGATTCTGCCCCACATTATAGTGGAAGAAGTACTCGCGGAAGGGGTCGCCATCTTCAGTGGGCACAATACGAATTGCTTGCTCACCGTCGCTGGGACGCCAGAACTTGTTGTCGCCGGAATCTTTGTTTTGGAGAGCATCCAGCTTCGCTCTCATTTTGCTAAGGTCAATAGCCATTTTATTTTTTTCCTTTTGTTGTTATAGTCAGAGCGACAAATCTCTCACTCTGCTGTTGTACAGTATAACCTATTCTGAAGCTAAAGTCAAATGTTATTTTCAACTTCCTTCAAAGGGGTTATCCACCTCGATCTCTGTCACATCGCCGTTCACAGTCTTCCAATTGAACATGCGGAATGCGTGCGTGTCCAGATCCCAGACCAATTCCATGCCCTCTGCTAGAGTGGACTTGCGACCGGTTCCCTTGATTTGCGTAGCGATAAACTTTTCTGGGATATCTGCCATGCGGACAAATCGCATGATGCGCTTGTCTCCGTTCTTTTTAGTGAATGTTCCGTTGTATGCCTTCATTAGCATTATGTCTCCTGTTGTGTTTCGGATGTGCTGGCTATAATATAGCCATAGTTGTCTTCATATTCGGTAGAATGAATCTGCACCGACACGGTGGTTTCATCATCTACCATTTTTGCGCTCCTATCGCGCAAAGCTGTAAAAAGTTCGCCGTCTGTTTCAAGTTGTTTTCGATTGATGGCATAAATATAACATCTTTCATTGATGGTGTCAAGGGGGAAAAGCAACTTTTCTTCATCTTTCTCAATATCAACAATTCCGAATGTTGAAATGCGGGCTGTTGCCAGCGGCGTATTGGGTGTGGAATAAACACTATCTGTGTTTGCAAAAACGTTTGTCATGTGAATCGTGTTAACGATTAACTCATTCAGACGTTCATAATACCCTAAGATGGGAACATTGTCAAGCACTTTTTCAACAAATCTATTATCTATCAAGTAAGTCTTCTCAAACACTCCAGATCTAGCATATTCCTGCAGCACATGAAAAGCTACCCTTTCATGCATCAGCACGTCTTTGGAAAGCAAAGTCCGATCAGGTCTAATATACAGAACACTAATTCGGCAGCGCTTGATATGCTCAAGGACTTTGAGCGTAGCCGCTGAGACTTTAGCCGCTCCGCATACAATCAACATTACGTCATCATTCGTTCGCAAGCCACGAAAAAATGTCTTTAAGTTTAATGATGCTGCCTCATACTCGTCAATAGCTTCCACTTTTGGCATATTGTAGCAATTTTTACTTTTTTCCTCGCCTTCATTTAGCTTGTATATCTTGTACTGTGGAAAGCGAGCAAATTGATCTGCGATGTTGCAGCCGGCGGTGCCTAGTCCGATTACTTTCATTTTTCGACCTTCCTTTCCCACACAGACTCAAATATCCAGTGCGCTGTCATCAACAAAGCGTGCAAGCAGAGCGTAAACCCTGTAGCCTCTTCTATATTACCAGTCCACAGATATGTTGTCAATAGTGTAATTGAAATCGAGCATGCACGCCACGATAATACCTTCGCTAATCTATGCATACGCCTCAACTATATAAAAAGTTTTTCCAGTTCTTAACGATAGACTCGTTAGTAGTTTGCGCAGGAGGGGTATCCTCAACCCTGTCATCGGTTGCTGGGATATTCTCGCCAACTACCTGATTGAACACTGCCTGAATCGCTGCGTCAAGCTCGTCTTCGTCTTCCCACTCCTCGACTGTCCATCGCATAGACTTGACTTGTGCATCACTGCTGTGGTCATAGCAGGAAAAGGTCAGAACAAGCTTAATGTTAGATGTTCCGTCCGCAGAGCGAAGGTCTTCGGTGTACACTCTGAAGTCTGGGTATTGGCGATCATCTTCTGACACCTCTGTGCCTGCCCATGCTTTCTCCACCAATGCTTTGCGCATTGGAATAGTAAAGTCTCTGCTCTCCAAGATCGTGCGTGCGTCTTGGGCGCTCATGCCATCTGGGGCATCGGGATATGCTGTGTGTGAGCCTTCGATCTCAACATACGTCATGTGGTCTTCTTCATTGGCGGTCATGTCCCACTCGTAGTAGTCAACAGATCCGTTATCGATATCACTGCCCCACTCGTTGATAGCACCGCCTTCCATGTATCCGTCACGCTTAGCCATGCGGCTAATCTCGCCGTAGACGGCATCATACATGTCATCGATGCGATTCACTTCGATACAAAAGTCTTCAAAGGTATCAGGATCATATACGCCTTCTTCCTGAACTTCTGCCTCGTCCATTTGAATAGTCAATCTTATAGTATCGTTGGAATATTTAAATAATCGATTGCTATATGAATCGGCGTTTGCCCAGTTCCATTCAAAATCATTAAGCTCTGACATCCAGTACCCGACAGCTTTGCCATCCTGTGGTAGTGACTCCCATTCGCCTATCTCCCAATCGATATTCATTTCAGCAGAAACGCTGATGTAGAAACCACCATCGTAGTCTTCTGTGACTTCTCCTGTGACATTGCATGCTTGATATTGGTTGTTCCAATAGTCCATGAGTCTTTCGACCTCTTCTTGTGCGTGTCGCATAGCTCCTTGGATAAGCTCATTTTCTGGTAGTGAATCTTCTGTTTCTGTGTTCTGACCGACAAAGGGATATTCGATACCGGTCAAGTCTTGGATAAGACCTTTGATATTATTATCCTCGTAGGAACCGCCGTACTTGACCAAAAAACCCTTGTCTGCGCTCAATGTTGAAATAGCCTCTGATTGGCTTTCTTTAGCCCACTGAAAAACCCTATCTCGGAAGCCGGGGATTCTTAAGCCATAGACGCGGGTTTCAGGCACTGCAATTTCTTTGCCGCCGCCTTCGGCTACTGCGCTTCTATCTTCAAATGCGCGGACCTGACGCAGACGTACGCGGGATAGCGGAGTAATCATGCCGTCACTAGACGTTTCCTGCCTAGCGTCATCGCGGAAGATTTCCATGTCACCATCTATCTCATCTTCCAACTCTTCCATGGTATAATCAGTGCGACCGCTCCATTTAATCAAGTCTTCAGTATTGACCACATATGCGATAGCGCCGTGTCCGTGAGCTTCTGCAACCGCACACTGGAAATATGATTCCGAGCTTTGTGGTCGCGATGGCGGTGAATGACATGATGTAATGTTGTCGAAGTCCGACATACGGAAAACGTCTACAGGATTGCGCGTAACAATAATACTGTATCTGTCGCTGTACAGCTTGTCCATGTTCTTCTTGACGTATTCAGCATTGTCTCTCCACCAGAGTCCGAAGCTCACCGCCTGTTCTGCTGTTGTGGTCGCGCCTTCGGCATTACGAGCAGCGTAGCCGCCGTCCCACAGACCGGGATTGGGAATATACAGATACATCTGCTTATGCAGCCGCTTCCAGTTCTCCAACTGTTCTGCGTTGAAAGCATCTGCAGCCTGATTGCCCGTAACAGCGCCGGGGTGCGATGGTGGTCGCGACGACATACCGAACTGCGGCTCGGGGCGATTGTCGGTCATCTTTTTCTGGATAATAGCAAGTAACTCATTCTGCCTGCGTGCAATATCCGCAATCTTTGCGAACAGCTTGCCGATTTTCATCTGAATCTTCTTCTTTCTCTTTTCTACGCGAGCGCCAGTGATTGCAGCCATAATATCGTCTGTCGCTGACTTCGGCGACACCTCTCTCTCGGCGTAAACCATGCCCTTTTCCCAATCTACCGTATATCCTTGGTTTTGGAAGACTTTCGCAAACTTGCCCATATCGCTTGTTTCGTCAAATGCTTTAAAGTCGAGAATAAGGCGCGTTTTGCCTCCAAATAGCTCATTGAACGCTAACTCTTCCGGTCCCATTGTATCGATGGCATCGCGGATCAGCTCATACTCGTCTTCTTCCAGTTCTCGGAGCAACTTTTGCTCTGTGTACATTTTTGGCTTTTTAGCCGGTTTTCTGGCTTCAGTTAAAAACTTACGCCAGCCATATTCGTCATAATTCATGAATTAGCCTCTATCCTATAAATAGTTAGCAAAACCGCAAATCTGAAAAATTTGGCGGCGAAAAATTTTGGAGACATCGACATTCTGAAGGTCATTTAGTTTCACAGGTTTAATGCCTTCATTGTACCGAAGTCTCGACCTGCTTGGACGTTAACTTTGAAACGACCAAGCTCGTTCTGACCAAAAAGGTTAATAAGTTCTGGAATCAATCCTCGGTCTTCGTTGGCAAGGTCGATGACGATTGAATCATGTAGGGTGAAGGCAACTCTTGATTTAAGATCTCTGAGGCGTTCAGTGATTTGGATGAGTCGCCTAAGCACAACGTCCACGCAGCTACTTTGAATAATATAACTGAGAGCGTGATGACGGTCGCTAGGAATAGTCCGGTTGAATCGTGTCCTGACATGTGTGCCGGTCCAATGCTCGCTAACAATTCTCTCTCTGCCGTACGTTTCTTGCAGTAGTTTTTCCACAGTCCCATCATTAGTAGTTAGTGCGGCATCAATGTTTTTTCTGCCGTATAGCCATGAGAAGATACCGCGCTTGGCATCTTGCCGGTCCATCGGACCAAATATATTATCGATATTCCATTGATGAATATCATTTTCTGGCTGCTCTTGCCCTGCTAGCGCCATGGCAACACGCAACTCTGCAGCGTTGTAGTCTAGCTCAAGAAACCAATCGTTATTAGGCTTCAGCACGGAGCGGTACTGCTTGTCTATTGTCAAGATTGGAAAGCTGCCGGGGATGCTTGTCAGCCGACCGGTCTTCGTACCCCATATATTATATTTGCAATAGGGTGTGTATTTTTGTACGCTCTTCATAAACTTTCTTGTCGGTGCCTTGTGGTACAGCGGTCGTAGTGCTCCGATGTCTATGTTGAGCCTCTGGTACCTCATATCATCAAGGGCAACGGACAAATCTTTAATGAAGTCGTAGTTTGCTGGTCGCTCGTATGTGTCCAGTACGTGTTGGGTCACACGGTTCTTTACCTCACAATAGTCTAATAGAAATTGCTTGGGTACCATGTCGAAAAAGCAGTTTTCATCGAGCGAGACTTTGGCGAACTGGAAAGAGCGGAAATATGCACGCAACCTGCTGCTAATTGCATCCCACTGTGTGCGTAAGTGCGGAGGACAGACCTCGTTTAAGGTTTTGCCTCCACAGTAAATCTTCGCATAATCAACATCGTGATCTCTTAGGAAGGTGCTGTAGTCCCACGTCTGGCTAATACCTGCTGGCAACTTGTCATAGACAAGCTCGCCGTTCAAGTACACACCGACGCAATCTTTCTTGTCGTCTAATGTTTGGAAGAGCATAGCACCAATGGGCTAAATTGTGAGGATGAATCGGGAGGAACCCGCCATAGTGGATTCTATTGTAGCATAGTTTTCCCTGTCTTGCAAGGAATTATATTCAGTTCTGTACGGAGGGTTGCCACCGGGATACGGTAAGCGCTCCGTTAGTCTATGAATATAATCTAGTGCCCTCTTGTTGTCAAGGTGTCTTGCAATTTCTGACACTCTCTTGACTTCTCTATCAAAAACCTTTTGATTCCATGTAGCTCCCGCCTCTCTAGCTCTGACGAATAAGTAAAGCGACTTTGTAAAGCTGGGTCCGAAATTAAGAATCATAAGATCGGAAGAGTTGTACCCATCGCTTGTCGAGCCGTGGTTAGGAATATAATTTCCGAGCGGATCGTATTGCGAACGTGCTTTGGCGTCAAACTTCAGGGCGGCTCTCCACGCAGTTTTAGTTTTGGTATCATTAACCTTGTTTGGGTTGCCTTCTTCATATGAGATTACCGATGTCTGCATCGGGAACGCTCTGACAAAATCGTTCCAAAAGCTACAGAAATAATTGCACAGAGCTTCAATATCTGTTGAATCTGCACGGTAGTATGCCGTCTTAAACATTTCTTCATTCGTGTCAACACCAATGTACGATTTTATATAACCCCTCATCACGTCAGATTCGACATTAGCAACAAGCCTATATGGAGCGTTGAAGTCAACCAAGAAACCGTACTCTGCAGAGATCTTGCACCACGCATCAAAATTTGCGTCAGCATGGTACATAACTTTCTTATTTCTGTCGTCTCCGTCCATACCAGCACCAATTTCAATTTGCAATCCTGACATTGACCGGTCACAGTGACGTGAAAGAATGAATCCACTGCGGGAAAATGCACGCTTAGGTGTTTGGGCATCAATAAAGTAGATCATGTACTGGAGAAAGTCTTTGAACGTCATAATTTTCTTTCTTCGACCCTCTTGCATGATCCAAGTCTGAAAATCTGAGAAGATCTGTATCATGTGTTCGTGATATAGTGGGTGAACTGAGGTCCAAGCTTTTGTCACCTCTATCTCACCCGGCTTATATACTGTGCGCTGTTGTTGCACCTTCCCTTGCATGCCGAGCACTGACCATTCGTCAGTCAAGTCTTTAAACGCCTTTGCTACTGCAACATTAGTCATAAAAATGTTCCCGACAAAACCCAGATAAGCTTCGGAGATATAAATTGGATTTTGCTCCATGTCAACTTTGCCATACATTTGCTTGTCGTACCAAAAGTCAATCATTGAATGCTTCTGGTAAGAACCGGAAACCCATGCTTTTCTTGGGGCATTCTCCATGTATTCCAAGCGGTGATGCCACAACTCGCGAGATCCCATATTGTTAGAAGCGCCTTCTAACGGGGCTGGGTTCTTCGTTCTTTGACTCTCCATCACTGCTCTTTTAGCATAGTGGTCAGCGGTTTGTGGACTTACAACGCTTCCTGTGTTGGCTAAGCCCAGCTTGTTTCTGTCATATCTGTTGTCTGAGTTGTGTCCCATTAGTCACAGCCCTCCGGTGAAGCTTCGGATGCATCCAGTGGCGGTGATTCAAACCAGCCGCCAATCTCGTCCGCAATTTCGTCCCACCAAGTGGTCCACGGGCTAGCTTCCTTGATCTGGTCAAGAGCTTCTGCGCATTCGTCTGCGTTATCCTCCGGTGGTGCGCCAGAATGAGAAAAGATTGTCTCTAGTTTTGTTGTGTAGGCGCCTCCGCGCTTGATAGATGATTGAACCTTAATAACGTCGAAATAGCCACCAAGCCCAAGCAGGTTAGCTGCCGAGTTGCTGTCTGTCGGATCGCCCAACCCATACGGTGGGTTAAGAAAAACTTTCATACCCGGAATGTATAGGTTATTACCTACCATGTCAACTTTCGCATTGTAAATTTCACGAAGCTGGCTTAGACCACCATCTTGTGACTGTCGTGCCTCTTTAAGCCCCTTGACATCTGACTTAGAAAAATCAATCTTCTTAACCAGCCCTGCATCGCGTCCGATCTCATAATGATACACGCCTTTTCTGGCATCGTCGGTTGGATCTCCTTGGAGCGCTCTGGCAGAATAGGAAGCCATGTAATACATGATATAATTCCAGCACGGGTCTTCTGCATTGAAGGTCGAAGGCATGGCATCGCGAACATCAGTTAGGCTAGCTCGTCGCTTGCCATTATCCAATATATCAATGCCCTCTGGGTGTGGGATAGTGATGGAAACCATCGAAACGTCTGCGCTTTGTGGTTCTGCCTTCGGAAAACAGCCCGGTTTCATGGCTGGTCTGATGAGTTGCTGAACCAAGTCTTTCATAAACTGCTTTACCGGATATGATTTCTTCTCTTTCTCGATGACCTGCTCATTCCAAAACTGTAAGAACATTGTGTATGAGACTGGGCAGTCTGCCAAATTCATCTGCCTGTCCAAGCCCGTCCTCGCGTCCGTAAACATCATCGGACCTAAAACAATTTTCATATTCTTGAGTGTGTACGGACGGTCACTAAACATCTGCATGATAGTGGGAGCCATCGGGTGAAAGGAAAGGCACGCGACCTCAATTAAGTCACCTAGGTACACATAATAAATTCTATCAAGATCTGGATCCTTGGGATCTTGGGCACCAGCGGCAGCAGACGGATCACTGAACCACCCTTCTTCTGGCATGGTAATTTCAGCGCCGTCAAGAGCGGGTCTAGTGCCTCCCTCGTTCTCTTCCCAGTCATTAATAAACCCGTTTGGCAAATCAAGAAACCGAAGACGGTCTTTCATACGATCCGTAAACTTGCTGTAGGCATCGGTGGCGCTTTCGTCGCTAACCTCTTCACGGTCGGCTTGTAGGTCTGCCTGTCTTTCTTTTAGATCCTGAATCTCTCTTTCAGCTAACGCATACTCACTTTCAGCGCCATCGTTTTGGGCACATTCTGCAGCAAACTCTGCCTCTGCCAACGCCTCTTCAATCTCTGCCAACTCTTCATCGATATCATCAATTTCGCCCTTACCTAAGTCAAGGGGATAAAGCACATCAGCGGCGGGGCTGTTAAGAGCTTCCTCTAGAGAAGCAACATACTCACAGTCCACTTCCAAAGAGCCATCTTCGTTGATGGCAATTTCATGTGTGATAATATTAAGGTACATGACCATCTGCATGGTAGCAATTTGTCTCTTGAGACTGTCTTCGATAATGTCGCCTTCTGGCATCGCCCATCCAACGACAGCCTTGACTTTGTAGTACTCCGTACCATTCTTGTCCACTTGTCCAGTGCCGGGTGGGATCAAGATTAGCTCAAGGAAGCTTGGTGTGCTTCCATCGCCTGCGGATTTAGTTTCCCAATTTCCCTTGAGGTCGTTAACCGTCTGAAAGTACAACTTCATATTAACGTTAATAACTCTTTCAGCTTCCGCAGGGTTTGTACCGGCAAACTCCCAGCCAAATTCTTTAAGACCAATACCGCCGCCACGACCTGTTGCATCTGCAGTGATTGCAGCAATCGCGTCAGGATCAGTGAAGTCGCGGAACATGAATTCTTCTTCTGTGTCTTCGGTGTCGCCAACACCGGGCGTAACTTTAAACAAGCGTACACGGGGCTGCAACAAAGACTGCTGATGCGGTGTCATTTCCACAAACCCTGTCAGGTTATCTCTACCTGTCAAGACTGCGATTGCATCGTACGGTCCTTCGTCTGCGCCCACTTCTAGGCAATGATAATTTTTATATTTGCAAGCACCTTCGCGATTGATCCTAGATAGAATGTCTGAATAGTCCATCAGGAAGCATTGTTGATCAAAGGTTAGTTTATCTGATTCTTCCTCTGCCATATTTTACTATCCACTCCGTAAATATTTCATTACCGTCGTCAGGGGCATGGGGATTTGAATGCGATCTCCCAATTTTAGATGCGCTTCTGTGGGCTTCTTGTTAAACCATGCAATGACCCACCACAATTGCGCATCACCGTAGAATTCTGATGCGAGCTTCCAAAATTTGTCACCGTGTTTCCAAACGTGACCAACACGCTTGAGTGTGGCAGCAATTTTCTCGGGGGGTGGGTACTTTAGCTGCGGAGAACTGTACTGAGTTACTTTTTTAATTCCGCGCTTCTCCAACATCTCCTCATAGAGTGCGTTGGCGTTAGTGATTTTTCTTCTACCATCATATCTTCCCATGTCTCATCCTCCTAAAACGGCAATCCGGTTACATCGATACCATCGGCATCATCG
>CEQN01003702.1_pt1 | contig 9978 bp, 9 predicted proteins | sample 427011 | NCBI WGS metagenome assembly CEQN01 (sample SAMEA2621277, study PRJEB7988) | marine metagenome | biome: marine biome (ENVO:00000447); feature: deep chlorophyll maximum layer (ENVO:xxxxxxxx); material: "saline water (ENVO:00002010), including plankton (ENVO:xxxxxxxx)" | depth 120 m
ATGGTTGAGGGAGTTATTGACTTTTCAGGTCTTAAAGATAGAGTGAATCAGCACTCTAAGTTAGATGTCTTAAATGGAATAGCATACAACAAAAAAAGAGGTACGTTTTTTGTGACAGGAAAAAATTGGAGTAAATTATTTGAACTTAAGATATATCAAAAAAATTAAAATCATTGATACAAAGGGAAAGGACTCATCATCTTTTTTACTTCAGATGAGATCTTCTCAATAATGGATTCATCCATATGGTTTTTTAATACGGAGTCAATAAAATGAACAACTTTTTCAATGTCATTTTCTTTTAATCCTCTGGTAGTAATTGCAGCAGTACCGATCCTAATACCCGATGTTATAAATGGAGATTTATCATCAAAAGGCACCATGTTTTTGTTTACTGTTATCTCAGCTTTTGCTAAAATCTCCTCCGCATCCTTGCCAGTAATATTTTTATTTCTCAGATCAATAAGAAGCATATGATTATCTGTTCCACCTGAGATAACATTATATCCTTTTTCTATAAATAAATCTGCCATTAATGATGCATTTGTTTGGACCCTTTTCATATAGTCTTTAAACTTTGGTTCTAAGGCCTCCCCAAAGGCAATTGCTTTGGCAGCGATTACATGTTCTAATGGACCGCCTTGATTACCTGGGAAAACTGACATATTAATCAAATGGGACATTTTACGCAAAGATCCATTTTTCAAAGTAATGCCAAAAGGATTTTCAAAATCCTTGCCCATAAGAATCAGACCTCCTCTTGGCCCTCTAAGTGTCTTGTGAGTTGTAGTAGTTATTACATCACAAAATGGTAATGGATCACTCAATAATCCAGATGCTATAAGTCCTGCTGGATGGGCAATATCAGCCATTAAAAAAGCTCCAACCTCATCAGCAATATTTCTAAATTTTTTAAAATCCATGTCTCTTGAATATGATGAGGCTCCTGCAATGATCATTTTTGGTTTAACTCTTGAAGCAATCATATGTATTTTATCATAATCGAGCCTTCCGGTTTCTTTTTCAACTCCATAAAAATGAGCTTTATATAATTGTCCCGAAAAATTTACCGGAGAGCCATGTGTTAAATGACCTCCATGAGATAAATCAAAACCAAGAATTGAGTCATTTGGTTTTAGAAAAGCAGAAAAAACTGCAGTATTTGCTTGAGAACCAGAATGAGGTTGAACATTTGCATATTCGGCGCCAAAAAGTTCCTTTGCTCTATTAATAGCAATGTCTTCTATATCGTCAACAACCTCACATCCTCCATAGTATCTTTTACCAGGATATCCTTCAGCATACTTATTTGTCAGAACGGATCCTGTAGCTCTCATAACTTCTGGACTTGCAAAGTTTTCAGAAGCGATTAATTCAATTCCATTAATTTGCCTGTCTTCTTCTTTTTGGATTAAGTCAAAAACTTTTCTAGAGCTATCTAACATAAAATTTAAAAGAACAAAAGTAAAAATTTAATAAGGTTATGGTGTTTGTTTTTGACCTATTAATTTCAATGTTTTGCACAAGAAATTAACATTTTATTAGTTATTTTATATTAAGATGAAAATTCTTATCTCAGATCAGATAAAAAAGGCAGATCTCTACACTATAAAAAATAAAAAAATTAGTTCAGTGGATTTAATGGAAAATGCTGCTAAAGCATGCTCAAAATGGATAAAAAATAGATATTCAGTTAAATACAAATTCATTTTTCTATGTGGTAATGGAAATAATGGAGGTGATGGATTGGCAATTGCAAGAAATATGATAAAAGATGGATATTCATCTTTATGTTTTGAATATTTAATTAAAAAAAAATCAAGTGAAGACTTTTTAATAAATAAAAAAAGACTGAAGCTCAAAACAAAAACTTTAAACTTTAGTTCAATAAAAAAATTAATACTTGATAAAAAGCATATAATTATTGACTCAATAATAGGCTCTGGTTTAAATAGGCCTTTAGATGATCATTTAAAAGAAATTATTCTTTGGATTAACAAAAATGCTAATAAAATTATCTCAATTGATATACCAACTGGCATGTTTACAGAATATAATAATATGCATGAATGCATAATTAATGCTGACTATACTCTTACATTTCAATTTCCCAAATTATCTTTTATGCTCCCAGAGGCAGGAAACTTCGTCGGAAAATTCAAAATTTTAGATATTGGTTTAGATAAAAATTATATCAAAGAGATACCATCTAGTTTTTTTTATAACACTAAAAAAAGCTTAAAACCTTTTTTTAAAAAATATAAAAAATTTGATCACAAGGGAAACAGAGGACATCTTCTCTTAATAGCTGGTAGTAAAGGTAAAATCGGAGCATCCATTTTAGCTGGAAAAGTTTCTTTATTTTCAGGACTAGGAAAGCTAACAATATGCACTCCTAAATGCGGGACTGAAATTATTCAAACCTCTTTGCCAGAAGCAATGTTGGAGATAAATAGTGGAAAATATTTTTTATCTGGCAAGCTTAATTCTAAACTTAAAACAATTGCAATTGGACCTGGAATCGGTATTTCAAAATCAACAATATCGTTTGTTAAATCGCTTATAAAAAACTCCTCATCTCCTTTGATTTTGGATGCTGATGCACTAAATGTAATTAGTGAGAACAAAAATCTACTGGATTATATCCCTGAAAATAGTATTTTAACTCCCCATCCAAGAGAATTTGAAAGATTAGTAGGGAAATGGGAAAATGATCAAGAGAAGTTGATAAAACTCAAAAGAATGTCTTTAAAATATAAAATCATAGTCATTTTAAAGGGAGCTCATACGTGCATTGCTCTTCCGTCAAATGTTTTTTGGTTTAATTCAAATGGCAATCCAGGTATGGCGACAGCGGGAAGTGGAGATGTGTTGACCGGTCTTTTAGGTGGATTATTGGCACAGGGATACAAACCTGATCTTTGTGCAAGGCTAGCTGTATACCTTCATGGTTCAGCCGCTGATTTAGGTTCAAAAAAATTGAGCAAAGAAACAATTGTGTCGGGAGACATTCAAAAATATTTATCAATAGCAATCAAAAAATTATATTAATCAGACTTTTTGACAGGTTTTTTATAAACAAATGACATAAAGACATTTTTATGGAAGTGGAATAACTTTTGTTGTCTAATTTTTAAAAGTAAACTATGGATTTTAGCAATTTTACTATAAAATCACAAGAGGTAATAGAAGCTTCACAGCGTCTATGTCAAAGGCTAGAGCATAACAGTTTAGAGAATATTCATGTTCTAAGCTCGTTGATAAAAGTTGATGATAGTTTTTTTCCTTTTATTATGAAAAAGCTTCAACAAAAAACTGAAATTTTAAAAAAATCCGTTGATGAAATTTTAATCCAAATTCCAAAGTCAGGAAATAAAGAAATATCACTTTCTCAAAAAGCTAGTCAAACCCTTATTAATGCTTTGAATATAGCTAAAATTCATAATGATGATTTTGTCGCAACGCATCATCTTCTTCTTGCTCTGTTTAACTCAAATGGTAAAACTGACAAACTCTTAAAATCTTTTGGTATAAATGAAAATAATTTAAAAAATGTCCTCAAAGAACTAAATAAAGGAGAAAAAATTACATCCAGTTCTGCTGAGCAAAAGTTTAATGCATTAAAGAAGTATTCAAGAAACCTAAATAAGTTAGCGTCTGATGGAAAATTAGATCCAGTTATAGGCAGAGATGATGAAATAAGAAGGCTTTTGCAAATACTTTCCCGAAGAACAAAAAATAATCCTATTCTTGTAGGCGAACCTGGAACAGGCAAAACTGCTATAGCGGAAGGTTTAGCAAATAGGATAATTGTTGGAGATGTTCCTGAGAATTTAAAGGATAAACAAATCTTTTCATTGGACATGGGTGCTTTAATTGCTGGCGCTAAATTCAAAGGGGAGTTTGAAGAAAGACTAAAAAGTGTAATCAAAGAGGTTTCATCAAGTAGCGGAAATATTGTTTTATTTATTGATGAAATTCACACTTTAGTTGGGGCTGGAGGTGGTCAAGGGGCAATTGATGCAGCAAATATTCTCAAGCCAGCATTAGCTAGAGGCGAATTAAGAGCAATAGGAGCAACTACACTAAATGAATATCAAAAATACTTTGAAAAAGATAAAGCTTTAGAAAGGAGATTTCAAAAAGTTTTGGTTGAAGAGCCAGATATTGATAGCGCTATATCAATCTTAAGAGGAATTAAAGAAAGATATGAGTCACATCACAAAGTTCAAATCAAAGATGAAGCCGTAATTGGTTCTGTAATGTTATCGAATCGATACATAAGTAATAGATTTCTTCCAGATAAAGCAATTGACTTAATTGACGAGGCAGGATCAAAATTGAGAATTGAAATGAATTCTAAGCCAGAAGAATTAGATGATCTGGATAGAAGAATCAGACAAATTGAGATTGAAATTGTTGCAATAAAAAGAGAAAAAGATAAAAATAAATTGGATAAGTTAAATCAAGAATTGGCGAATTTGAAAGAAAAAAGGAATCAAATTTTCTCAAAATGGAGTCAAGAAAAAGAATTACTTGATAATATTCAGCAACAAAAACTTGAGATAGAGAACTATAAAAAAAAATCAGAACGCGCAGAGAGAGATGGAGATTATGGATTAGTGGCAGAGATAAGATATGGTAAGATTAAAGATGCGCAGGAAAAGATCAAAAATCTGAATGATGAATTATCAAAATTCCAAAACTCTAATTCTTTAATTAGAGAAGTGGTAACATATGATGATATAGCTGAAGTAGTTTCTAAGTGGACAGGGATTCCGGTTAATAAAATGTTGAAATCTGATAAAGAAAAATTATTAAACTTAGAAAATGAAATTCACAAAAGAATAATAGGTCAGCAAAACCCTGTAAATCTAGTTAGCGATGCCATAAGAAGAAGTCGAACGGGTTTGCAAGACATCAATAAACCTATTGGGAGTTTTTTATTTCTAGGGACAACTGGAGTTGGTAAAACTGAGGTCGCAAAAGCTTTAGCTGAAGTTTTATTTAACAACGAAAATAATTTAACTAGAATTGATATGAGTGAGTATCAGGAATCGCATGCAATAAGTCGATTAATTGGCTCTCCTCCTGGCTATGTAGGTTATGATGAAGGTGGGCAACTAACAGAAGCGGTTAGAAATAAACCTTATTCTGTTATACTATTGGATGAAATTGAAAAAGCTCATCCAGATGCTTTTAATGTCCTACTTCAAGTTCTTGATGAAGGCAGGTTAACTGATAACAAAGGAAGAGTTGCTGACTTTAAAAACTCGGTCATTATAATGACAAGTAATATTGGAAGCGATAAAATTTTAAATGCTTTTGAATCAAATCCTAGTTTTGAAGTTGCAGAAAAAAAATCTAAAGAAGCAGTTTTGCAAGAATTAAGATTAAAGGTCAGACCTGAGTTTTTAAATAGAATTGATGATATAGTTCTTTTTTCACCTTTAACAAAAAAAGAAATTAAAGAAATTGTTAAACTTCAATTTTCAAGGATTCAAAGTCAGGCACTTCAAAAAAATATCAAACTCAGTATCGAAAATGAGGCTATTGATGAACTTACAAAAAAGAGTCTTGATCCTCAATATGGAGGCAGACCAGTCAAACGAGTATTACAAAAAGAAATCTTAAATCCTTTGAGTAAAAAGTTGCTTTCTGAAAAAATCAATAAGAATAGTGCTGTTATTATTGATTTTTTTGGTAAAAATTTGGTATTTAGAAACACAAATAGAGTTGAAAATGAACCTAAATAGTTAACTTTATAGTGTGCAGAAAAAAATCAATATTCAAAATAAAAAAGCTCAATTTGAATATTTACTACTTTCTAAATACAATGCTGGAATTGTCCTTTCTGGAACTGAAATAAAATCTATTCGTGATGGAAAAGCTTCAATAAAAGAAGCTTTTTGCCAATTTAATGAAAGAAATGAGCTTTTTGTTATTGGGATGTATGTAGGAGAATATTCTTATGCTAAAAATTACACTCATAGTCCAAGATCAAATCGCAAATTACTTCTTAATAAGAAAGAATTAATAAAATTATCTAAAGAAGCTAAAAATACAGGATTAACTATTGTACCTATTAAATTGTTTATTAATGAAAAAGGGTTTGCAAAAATTCAAATTGCCCTAGCAAAAGGTAAAAAAGTATACGATAAAAGAGAAGCTATTAAAAACAGAGATATAAAGAGAAAGCTAGATCAGATTAAAAAAAAATAGATATTTAAGCCCTATTCCTTAGCAGAGGAACAAATCTAAAACTTCCAAAAACTTCTCTTTTCATTTTATTTTCCTTCATTTTTGTATAACGAGTCATCTTTTGACTATTTTTTCCAACTGGTATAACCAGCCTCCCCCCCACTAAAAGTTGATCAAGAAAAGTTTTTGGAACACTTTCTGCAGCTGCTGTAACAATTATTGCGTCATAAGGCGAATGTTCTACTAAACCTAAAGTCCCGTCTTGAAATATTGCTTTTTTAGGTTTTAAACCCATATTATTTAATAATCGAGATGTTTTTTTGTAAAGTTCCTGTTGTCTTTCTATTGTATATAACTTGACTCCTAAATTTATTAAAATTGCACTTTGATATCCCGAACCAGTTCCAATCTCCAAAACTTTTTCACCTTTTTTAACTTTGAGTAATTGTGTTTGAAATGCCACAGTATATGGTTGAGAAATTGTTTGACCAGAAGCTATGGGAAATGCTTTATCTAGGTATGCATAACTCTCTAATGCAGAGTCCATAAACAAATGTCTTGGTACAGCTTCTATTGCATCTAAAACCCTAGAGTCATTTATACCCTTATGTTTTAACTGATCAACCAATTGTTTTCTTTGGCCTTTATGTTTTGAGGAGTCTGTCATAAATCAAATCTATATGATTCAAAGAAATTAATTGAAAAGATAGTATTTTTGATTAAAATATTAATCAATGATAAAAGTTGGAGTAATAGGCGCTGGACATTTAGGTAAAATTCACCTAAATATACTAAATAAGTCTGAGCAATATGATCTCATTGGATTTCATGACAATGATCAAAAAAATGTACTTGAAATAAAAAAAACAAAAGGATACACTCATTTTGAATCTATTGAAGAATTAATTGACGCTGTGGATGTTGTTGACATTGTTACCCCAACAATTTCACATTACAAAATTGCTTTAATGGCAATAAATAAAGGCAAAAATATTTTTATTGAAAAACCTATTGCCTCTAATTTGAGAGAAGCAGAAAAAATAACGTCTCTTGCAAAGAAAAATAGAATTTTAGGTCAAGTAGGACATGTGGAAAGGTTTAATCCTGGTTTTAAATCAGTAATAAAATCAATTAAATCTCCAATGTTTATAGAGTCGCACCGTCTTGCAGAGTTTAATAACAGAGGGACAGATGTTTCAGTTGTTTTAGATTTAATGATTCATGACATTGATATAATTTTAAGTACTGTAAAATCAAAAATAAAATCTATTTCTTCATCTGGTATTGCAGTTATTAGTAAAAGTCCAGACATTGCTAATGCTAGAATTGAATTTGAAAATGGATGTGTTGCGAATTTAACATCAAGTAGGATTTCGCTGAAAAAAATGAGAAAGACACGATTTTTTCAAAAAGATGCATACATATCTGTTGATTTCTTGGAAAAAAAAGCTGAGGTTCTTAAAATTATGGATGCTCCAAAAAAACCCGCAGAATTTGATATGATTCTTAAAAATGCTGAAGGAGAAAAGAAACAAATTTACTTTGAAAACCCCTCTGTAAAAGATTATAACGCAATAAGTGAGGAATTTACCCACTTTGCTAAGTGTATAAATAAAAATATGCCCCCTATGGTCTCTCTTGAGGATGGAACAAAGGCATTAAAATTAGCTAATCAAATAATTGATTCTTTTAACAATGAATAATGCATTAATAATAGGAAGTGGTGTAATGGGAAGTGGTATTGCACAATTATTGTCAATAAATAAAATAAAAACAATAATTACTGATAGTAGTATTGATAATCTTAAAAAATCTAAAGAAAAGGTGTTATTAAATCTTGATAGTTTGCTCAAAAAATCTATAATTACGAAGAATCAAAAGGCTGAGTCGATAAAAAATATCGATTTCATAAAAACACTTGATCAAGAAATAAATCAGGTTGATTTTGTAATTGAAGCAGCTAATGAGAATTTTGATACAAAAAAGAAAATTTTTAAAATGCTAGAAAAAAAAATTTCTGCTAATTGTGTTTTGGCAACTAATACTTCTTCGATTTCAATTTCTAAAATTGCATCTGAATTAAAATTTCCAGAAAGATTTATTGGAATGCATTTTTTTAACCCTGCCACAATTATGAAGCTCGTAGAAATAGTGAAAGGAAGAGAAACAAATATGGAAACAACAGATAAGATCATTAAATTAACTAAAAGACTTGGTAAAATTGGAGTTATTTCTAAAGACTCTCCTGGATTTATTTCAAATAGAATTTTAATGCCAATGATTAATGAAGCTATTGAAACTTTAAGGGGAAATGTTGCTGAAGTTGATGAAATTGACTCGGTCATGCGACTTGGGATGGCTCATCCAATGGGGCCTTTAAAACTTGCCGATTTAATTGGATTAGATGTGTGTATGTCTATCTTAGAAGTACTAAGGGATGGATTTAATGATAAAAAATATGATCCTAGTCCATTACTTATAAAAATGGTTAACGAGGGAAAGCTTGGGCGAAAAACTAGGCAAGGTTTTTATAAATACAATAAAACTAAATGATTGTTTTATAAAGTTTTACCATGAATATTAAAAAAAGAATCACAGAAACTATAAACTCAATTCCAAAACATATTGATTTAGTAGCAATTTCCAAAACAAAATCATCGGAAGAAATAATTCAAGCTTATGATGTAGGGCAGAGGATTTTTGGCGAAAATAAAGTTCAAGAAATGACTGAAAAACAGAGGGTTCTACCATCTGATATTCATTGGCATATGGTTGGACATTTACAAAGAAACAAGGTTAAATATATAGCTAGCTATGTCTCTTTAATTCACAGTGTTGACAGCATGAAATTGATCATTGAAATAGACAAACAAGCACTAAGAAATGAAAGGATAATTCCATGTTTACTTCAAATTAAAATTGCAAAAGAAACTTCAAAATTTGGTTTGTCTCAAGATGATGCAAGTAAACTTTTAGAAAATTCAATAAAATACAGAAATGTTAAAATCCATGGTTTAATGGGAATGGCAAGTCTCACAAAAGATGAGCTACAAATTGATAATGAGTTTAAAAAATTAAAAACCTTTTTTGATCAATTAAAATCAAAATTTAATCATTTGAAGATATTATCTATGGGTATGAGCTCTGATTACAAAATTGCCATAAAAAATGGAAGTAATATGATTAGAATAGGAAGTCAGATATTTGGTCCAAGAAATTAATATGTATTCAATAATAGATCTTGAAACTACGGGAGGGAAATATAAAAAAGAGGGTATTACAGAGATTGCTATTTATAGATTTGATGGTAAAAATGTAATTGATTCATTTATTAGTCTAGTTAATCCAGAAAAAAAAATTCATCCTTTTGTGGAAAAACTAACAGGAATTACTCAAAACCTAGTTAAAGATGCTCCTCGTTTTTATCAAATAGCAAAAAAAATTATAGAAATAACTGAAGATACAATTATAGTGGCCCATAATGCTCAATTTGATTATCGTATGATTAAACAAGAATTTGATCGTTTAGGTTATAATTATAACAAAAAGACACTTTGTACAATTGAATTTTCAAAAACTATTCTCCCAAAAATAAAATCATATAAATTGGACAATTTAGCAATGAGTTTGAATGTTAAGATAAGTAATCGTCACAGAGCAGATGGTGATGCTTTAGCAACTTTACAAATATTCAAGTTATTATTAAAAAAGGATAAGGGAGAAAAAATTCTCAACGAACTAATAAAGTCGTGAAAACTAAAATCAATACATTTGTAT
>CEQN01005278.1_pt1 | contig 9975 bp, 7 predicted proteins | sample 427011 | NCBI WGS metagenome assembly CEQN01 (sample SAMEA2621277, study PRJEB7988) | marine metagenome | biome: marine biome (ENVO:00000447); feature: deep chlorophyll maximum layer (ENVO:xxxxxxxx); material: "saline water (ENVO:00002010), including plankton (ENVO:xxxxxxxx)" | depth 120 m
CTTTTTTAAAGCTCTATAGCTTTTATCCCAGGAAAGAAAGCCATCACCATGAGTAATATAAAAAGTCTTTTCACCTACTTTAAGTTTAACATCATCATCGTATACTTTATCAAACAGAGTATCATTAATGAAATCCATGACCCAGTAATCATGATTACCAAGGACATAATGCACTCTTACACCAGATTCTCTTAACTTGAGGATTTGATAATAAAAAGGTGCATAAACCTTTGGAATTACATCCTTATACTCAAAATAGAAATCAAAAAGGTCGCCATTAATTATTAATGTCCCCCCTGTTTTCCTAACATGATCAAAAAAATTGAACAGAATTTCTTCACGCTCAACTTCCTTCTTGGTGCGGTTTAACATCAAATGAATGTCGGAAATGAAATATATTGGTAAATCCATGCCTATAAAGTAATATTTTACTTAGAGGACAGTCAATCATCAAACTTTATTATTAATTTTGCAGTTTAAATTGCAAAATTAATCTATGCCTTCGAATTTATGGAACTTAAGCTCTAAATTAGACTTTACTAATATTATGAAAAGAATTGCATATATCTCTCTTTTTCTGCTTTGTTCCGCATTGCAGGCTCAATCCTTTGGGCAAAATAAGGTTCAATATCGCGATTTTGAATGGAGCTTTATCTCCTCGCCAAACTTTGATGTTTACTACTATGGTGACGAGCTTGACCTAGCAACATTTACAATGGAGGCAGCAAATGAAGCTTACGAGCAAATCGCAAAACATCTTAGATGGAATTTAAAGAAAAGAGTTCCAATCCTTGTTTATCATTCGCATAACGAATTCCAACAAAACAACGCCGTTGGTGTTTATATGTCCGAAGGGATTGGCGGTGTTACGGAGTTGTTTAAAAATAGGGTAGTCATTCCATTTGAAGGAGACTATAAAGCATTTAGGCATGTAATCCACCATGAGCTTGTTCATGCGATGATAAATGATCTTATTTATGGTGGCAGGATGAATAATGTAGCTAGTGGCCAAGTCAGGTGGAGCATACCTCTTTGGGCAAATGAAGGTTTAGCTGAATACCTATCATCGAATTGGGATACTGAAGCTGATATGGTCATTCGTGATTTAGCTATCAATGAGCGCATACCTACAGTAAAAGAGCTTGAGTACTATTTGGCCTACAAAGGAGGTCAGTCGGTTTGGAAGTTTATAGCTGAAAAATATGGAAGAGAGAAAATAGGTGAAGTCTTCCAAGAGATGAAAAGATTAAGGGGAGCTGAAAAAGGATTTAAAAGTGCGATTGGTATGGATTTCGATGAATTAACAGAGCAGTGGCACAAATATATTAAAAAAGAATTTTATCCCGATGTGGCAGGGCGAGATGAAGTTGATGATATTGCTAAAAAACTAACTGATCACAAGAAAGCAAGAAACGTATATAATGTTTCCCCGTCAATTTCACCAGACGGGGGTAAAATCGCTTTTCTAACAAATAATCTTAGCTATTTTGATATCGATCTAATCGACGCTGTAACTGGCAAGAAGATTAAAAAATTAATTAAAGGTAGCAGGTCGTTGGATTTTGAAGAATTGAAGTTTTTACAGCCAGGAATTAGTTGGTCGCCTGATAGTGAAAGAATAGTTTTTGCAGCAAAATCTGGCTCAGGTGATGCACTTTATATAGTTAACGTTGATAGCGAAGAAAAAGAAAAGATTCCATTTGAATTGGATGGAGTTTTTAGTGCTGTGTGGAGTCCCTTAGGCGATAAACTGGCATTTGTTGGCTATGAAAAAGGTGCAAGCGATATATATATTTATGATATAAATAAAAAAGAACACTATAATTTAACCAATGATATCTATTCTGATTCAGAACCTTCTTGGAGCCCAGATGGTAATTCAATAGCATTTGTATCAGATAGAAAAAATGCTTTTAATAAATCAGCAACAACGTCTCAAGATATGATTTCAGTGGATTATGAGAGCAAAGATATTTATATAATTGATGTTAAGACAAAGAGCTTAAATCAAGTAACACGTACTGCCTACAATGAGGACTATCCGATTTTTTCAAACACTGAGGAATCTCTTTTTTATGTTGCCGACTCATCTGGTACATGGAATTTATTTAAATATGACATTACAGGTAGGACCACATCAATTGTTACAAATCTACTCACCGGTATATTTCAATTGAGCTTAAATAAATTTGACGATGCTATGGTTTTTTCTGGTTACTCAAATAGAGGGTGGGATGTATATAGGTTAAATAATCCTCTAGATTTGAAGGAGGTAGAAGTAGAGCCAACTAAATTTGTATTAAACAAAGACTTTGTTGAAAAAGAAGAACTTGTTGACCTTCGAAAAGATAAATGGCGCGGAAGTGATTCAAATCAATCTGATTATTCTAGGCATATTTTTGCAATGGAGTATGAAAGTTATAATGAGCAAAAGGTTGAAGCTAATCAAAGTACTTCAATTAGAAACACCGCTCTCAAAAATGATACTGGTGACTACATACCTCAATCCTACAAAACTCGGTTTAGCCTAGACATTGCTCAAGGACAATATGGCTATAACAATGTATTTGGCCATCAAGGTTTGTTAATTTTTTATTTCAGTGACTTGATGGGAGATCATCAAATATCTCTAGCACTTGAATCTCAAATATCCCTTTCAAATAGTGATTACTATTTGAACTATGCTTATTTGAAAAATAGAACTGATTATTACTTTACACTCTTCCATCAAGCAGATTTCTTTTTAACTGGAGGCTATTATAATCAATTCGGGTATCCCGTTGATCTAACTGCGCGCATGAGACACTATGGGATTTCTGCAATAGCATCTAGACCATTAAATAAATTTAACAGGGTAGATTTTGGTGTTATAACACACAATCTTGATTATAAGCTATTTGCTATTGACCCTTATGAAACAAGTAACACTGTTGTAAGTAGCGATGGCTTCGTTGCTTTAAATCCTACATTCAGCTATGTTTTTGATAATACGGTTTTTGGATATCTAGGCCCAATCGATGGATTTAGACAGAATACAACACTTGAATTGAGTCCCGCGATGGGCGACAAAGGCATATCATTTCAAAAGCTGAAAATGGATCTAAGAAAATATTTAATGCTTAATAGAAGCTATTCTTTTGCAGGAAGACTATTTTTTGGTAATAGTACAGGAAAAAATCCTCAAAAATATTTTCTAGGTGGAATGCAGAATTGGTTATGGGGTACAGGTACAACTAATGGGGTAGATGATGGATTAACGCAAGAATGGCGATGGCGAAATGTTATTCTAGACAGCCAAAACGAATCGCTTTTGCAGGATATCTACTTTTCTGAGTTTGCTTACCCATTACGAGGTGCTCGCTTTTCTGAAAGAGTTGGAAAAAACGTCCTATTAACTAATCTTGAATTTAGATTTCCTCTTATTCAGTATTTGCAAATTGGTTTCCCTTTTCCAATTACTTTGGGAAATATTTTTGGGCATGTATTCATGGATATCGGAGCAGCATGGGATGATACAAGGGAATTTACTGATTCTTCATTATTGCAATCTAAATATGGAAATAACCTTTCAGATGATTTTTCACCTTGGGTTCGTACAGTTGGATATGGAATTAAATTACCAATTTTTCTTCCATGGAGGATTGAAGCAGCTTATGATTGGAATGAAAAAGGCTTTTCTAAGCCACAATGGTATGTATCTCTAGGATTAGATTGGTAGCTTTTTCTATTTTATTCACATTACTTTCTACGTGATTAAAATAATTTTCTAACATATCTTGGCTAAAAACAGATCCAAAATAGTTTATCTCTGTTCTTCTTGTGGAGCAGACTTCCCAAAGTGGCACGGTCAATGTCCTACTTGCAATGAGTGGGGTACGTTAAGTGAGTTCAAGGTCTCAAATACTAACAGTTCTAGAATTAACACAGAAAAAAAAGAAACACATACGCTTGAAGCTATTTTACATAAGGAAGAAGTTAAACGCACTTCAATTGGTATAAAGGAAGTTGACAGAGTTTTAGGCGGTGGTGTATTGAGCGGTTCTATGATTCTGCTTGGGGGAAGTCCTGGTATAGGAAAATCAACTTTAGCTCTTCAAACCTTATCATCATTTGAGCAAAATGTTTTGTATGCTTCTGCCGAGGAAAGTGAAGAGCAGATAGCATTAAGGGCAAAAAGGTTAAATGTTTTGTCTTCAAATATTCACCTATCTTCTGAAAACAGAATTGATGAGATTTTAAACCAAGTATCTTTATTAAAGCCACAACTACTTATTATTGACTCAATTCAGACTATCTTCAATGAAAACCTTGACTCTCTTCCTGGTTCTGTTTCTCAGATTAGAGAATGTGGACAAAAACTACTACAACTTGCAAAGGATGAAAAAATCGCAATTCTTGTGATTGGGCATGTTACTAAAGAAGGTGTAATTGCTGGTCCCAAAATGCTTGAACATATGGTAGATACTGTACTTTACCTTGAAGGCGATGAAAGAAACGATCATCGTATTTTAAGGTCAGTTAAAAATCGTTTTGGAACGACAAATGAAGTTGGAATATTTCAAATGACCACCCTTGGGCTAGAAGAAGTTAAAAATCCATCAGAGCTTTTTTTAGCGGAACGTAGAAATGATATTACTGGGTCAACAATTTTTCCCTCACTTGAAGGGACTAGACCAATTCTTGTTGAAATTCAATCTTTAGTTTCAAATTCAAACTTTAGCGCACCACAACGTAATGTAAATGGATTTGATTTTAAGAGACTTTCCATGCTTTTGGCAGTCCTCGAAAAAAGGATGGGTTATAAAATGGGCATGAAAGATGTTTTTGTAAATTTAGTTGGGGGTTTAAAAATAAATGATCCCGCTGCAGACCTGTCCGTAATAACTGCTCTTGCTTCAAGTGAAAAGGATCAGCTGATAAAGGATTCTTATGTTTTAATAGGTGAGGTTGGACTTGGCGGTGAAATCAGATCCGTAACGCGATTAGAGGAAAGAATAAACGAATCCGCAGCACTAGGGTTTACTAATGTTGTTGCCCCGAAATCCAGTGTTAACCGATTAAAAAACAAACCAAAAAAGGTGATAATGCACCCAATTTCCCATGTTGTAGAAGCATTTAACTTAATTTTTAAATGAAGTTTTCTATTTTAGCTAAAGACAGTAATAGCTCAGGGAGATATGGTGAAATTTCTACAGATCACAGTACATTCAAAACGCCCGTATTTATGCCTATTGGTACATCAGCTGCGGTTAAAACTATAGATCCAAAATTCTTAAAAAATCAAGATATTGGCATTATTCTATCTAACACTTATCATTTATATATTAGGCCGGGTCATGAAATTATAAGTTCAGCAGGAGGTCTTCACAAATTCATGAATTGGGATAATAGTATCCTGACTGATAGCGGAGGATTCCAAGTTTTTTCACTCGCAAAATTAAATAAAATTTCAGATGATGGAGTTAAATTTCAATCTCACATTGATGGAAGTACACATTTTTTTTCCCCAGAATTATCTATGGATATTCAGCGCTCTCTTGGAACAGATATAATTATGGCATTTGATGAATGTCCTCCGGCAAACGTTGAAAAATCGGTAGTTTCAAGCGCTGTTGATAGAACGCATGATTGGATAAAAAAATGTAAAGCACATTTAAAAAAAAGCAAACCATTATATAGCTGGAGCCAAACTCTATTTCCAATTGTTCAGGGCGGTATATATCCGGATCTAAGAAAAAAAAGCCTTGAACAGCTAAGCTCCTATGCTGATTGCGGTATAGCTATTGGTGGCCTTGCAGTGGGCGAAGATAAAACAGCTATGTTTGATGTCATTGAATTCATGGATGATTATTTACCTAAAGATCAGCCGCGATATCTTATGGGTGTTGGGCGACCAACTGATCTGATAAAAGCAATACAGCGCGGCATTGATATGTTCGATTGTGTAATGCCAACTAGAAATGCGAGAAATGGCCAGCTTTTTACGAGTGACGGCATTGTAAATATAGGTAACGGAGAATATAAAAAATCCTTTGAGCAGATAGATAAAAAATGTAATTGCTACACTTGCACCAACTTCTCAAAAGCATATTTAAGGCATTTATTTAATATTGGAGAAGTACTTGGATTGCGACTAGCAACTATTCATAATTTGCACTATTATAATAATCTAATGCTTACCGTAAGGGATAAAATACAATCAAATATTTTTCATGATTGGTCAAAATCATATCTAAAAGAAATGGAATATCACGATGGTATGTAAAGTTGCTCTATTCTTCTTTTTTGCAATGCAAACTATAAGCGCACAGCTTGATATTAGCTTTATGCGTTTTTATAAAAATGATAAGGATTTTATTTCAGATGTGAGATTACTGGCGACCGGAAGATTTAACCAATCGCACTTGCAGGTTTTTTATGATTTAAATAAAAACCCATTGATAAAGGAATGGGTGGATTCCAGCGGTGATGTAATTAATAGAGAAATTTTACAATATAATGAAAATAAAAAATTAATCAGAAAATATTATACTGGCATTGATCAGCAAATTGATAGTGTTAAATACTTTGGTGAAAATGAACCATGGTCAATTGAATTTAGAAAAGCGCTCAAAGAGAACAGTCATGATTACTTTCAAAATCAGCAAACACTTTTTAAGCTAAACGCTTCAAGTCAATTTGAGTTCATGGAATTCAGGGCAGTGCAGGGAAATATCTATGGAAAGATTGAATTTATTTATAATCATATTGGATTTCTAGTTGGTGAGGTATGGAAAGCATTCCCAGAAAATATAATTGTACGTAAATATGTTTACTCTGTTGACATCCTAACAGGGAAGAAAGAGATTCGCGAATTCAATCAAAGCTCAGAACAAATAAGCTATGTAGTGCTCTCTCAACCCTCTGCAGATTCTCTATATAAAACTCCTCCGCCAAGGTTTGGAAATAATCTTGACGAGATTTCAATTTTACTTGAAGACATAGAAAATAAAAACTTAAGGATACCTTTTGAGGTTTTTATTCCAAAAACTGACTATGACTTAATGGTCCTAACTAATGGAGACAGTTTAATGATTGAAGGAGCTATATTGCGCCAACAACACGTTTTATTTAATATTGCTGGAGAAAAACCTCAACTAACAATACCAAAAAGTCGTATTAAATCCATAATTTCTAAATACGGTGAACCCATATACCCCTGAGGTTGCATTCAGTGGATACTAAATAGTAAATTAATTTAACTTTTATGATTCTAAATCGATTTAATCAATTCATTATTGCATTTATTTTGACTCTTCAATTAAGTGCGCAGTCCTATCCTCCTCCAACAAATTTAATTTCTACTCCATCAGCCGCTACTCTGCAAAGGGGAAGCTATTCTTTACAGATGCATGTTCAAAAAGAAGGTGGCTTAACTAGCTCAATAAGTGTCGGTCTAACTGACAGATTTCAGCTCGGACTTTCTTATGGATCAGCAAATTTGATCGGTGATGATAGTCTAGTTATGCACCCAAAGCCAGAAGCAAATATTAAATATTTGCTTATTGATGAAACTGAAGCAATTCCAGGAATATCTATAGGAGTCAATACCCAGGGACAAGGTAAGTTTAATTCTCAAGATTCTTTGATGAGATATGATATAAAAGCTATGGGTCTTTATGCGGCTAGCAGTAAAAACTGGATAACTCCTTTAGGTAATTTAGGGCTGCACTTTGGTACAAATTATAACTTCGTGGAGGTAAATGACGGTGATGATGATTTAAACTACTTCATGGGAATTGATATTGAATTCAATCCAGAATTATCTCTTTTAATGGAATATAATGCTGCGCTTAATGAAAATGATATGACAGCCAAAAATATTGCTATAAATAAAGGTGGATATTTAAATGCAGCAATTCGCTGGACATTTGTTGAAAGGTTGCATATCGAGCTTGATTTCAATAACTTGCTTTTTGACGAAGATAGAGTTGATTATTTTAATCGCGAATTGAAGATTACTTACATTGAATATTTTTAATGAAACCTGTCCTTCTCCTCCTTTTTGTATCTACCAATTACCTTTTTGCACAACCTGAATTAGAAAAAGCAAATTTAGCCTATACTTCCAGAAGCTATGGAAGTGAAAAAAATAAAGCCAACAAATCACAAATTAATCTGGCAATAAAATATTATTTGTCTGCTAATAGAAATAAAAGCACTCTTCAAGCTTCAAAAGGAATTCTTAAAAGTTACTACTTCTATGGGAAGTACGCAGTTGATGATGTTGAAGAAAAAAAGAAAATATTTAATAATGCTGTGGAATTGGGGGAAAGATTTATCCTCAAATATCCAAATAGCCCAGGAGTTAGGTACTGGTATTTAGTTAACCTTGGTAGCTGGGCTGAAGTATATGGTGTAATTGCAGCTGCCAGATCTGGCTTTGCAGATACAATGAAAGTACATTCTGAAAAAATTATAGAACTAGATTATGAGTATAAAGATGGAGGGGGTTATTTTATGTTAGGCGTTGTTCATTTGAGAGCGCCCTATGTTCCTTTTTTTCTTTCGTGGCCTGATAAAATAAAAGCTGAAAAATTGTTAGAATCTGCAACTTTAACTGGTAACAATACCTTACCGCAAAAATTTAACTACGCGAAGGCACTCTATAAAAATAACCAAAAAGTAAAGGCGAAAAAATTGCTAGAGGAAGTAATTAATTTTACCCCTATAGGTGACAATAAAGTTGAAGAATGGGATCAGATCATAGAAGCAAAAAAATACTATGATAGTATAAAAGAATAATTATTATGCCAAATCTTGAAGAAAAAAAAATATCGTCAAAGAAAATATTCCAAGGAAAGCTTATTAATCTGCATATTGATGAGGTAGCACTACCTAATGGAAAAACTAGTACTCGTGAGTGGGTTGACCATCCTGGCGCTGCATGCGTTGTCCCTATACTGCCATCTGGTGAGATTTGCTTGATTAGACAATATAGATACGCCCTAAATCAAGAGTTTATAGAGATACCAGCTGGAAAGCTTAATAAGGGTGAAGCGCCTCCAGATTGTGCAAAAAGAGAGCTTCTTGAAGAGACTGGCTACTCAGCAACTAAGCTTACTTTTCTAACTAAAATATACCCAGCTATAGGTTTTTCAAATGAGGTTATGTGGATATATTTAGGAGAAGATTTGATTAAATCTCACAGGCAGCTAGATTCAGATGAATTTCTTGAGACAGCTCCTTTCTCAGCTAAAGAGGCATACAATATGGTTAAATCGGGGCAGATAGAAGATGTTAAAACCATAATTGGAATAATGTGGTATTATAAGTTAATAAACAACATATAGAATGAATGATTTTACTGCTGAAATAAAACAAAAAGCCAATGAGTTAGGTTTTGAAAAAATAGGCATAGCAGAAGTTGGACCTATAAATAAAGAAAAATCAAACCTGGAAGATTGGATACTAAGAGGAAATCATGCATCAATGGATTGGATAGATAAGAGGAAAAGCGAACGTGGAAATATCTATAATTATTTCCCAGAAGCTGTTTCAATAATATCTGTTGGAATGAACTATTTCACGGGATATAGCCAGAAAGATTTAAGTTCAAAGCTTAAGTTTAGTAATTATGCTTGGGGGGAAGATTATCATAGCGTTTTAAAAACACGCCTTAGAATTCTTTTGGAGTGGATTGAATTTGCATCGGTTGAAATCAAAGGCATTGTATGCGTTGACACATCTCCAGTTATGGAAAAGGTATGGGCAGAAAAAGCCGGTATAGGGTGGCAAGGCAAACATACCAATTTAATATCGCGTGATTATGGTAGCTGGTTGTTTCTTGGCGAGATAATTTTAAATATAAGTTTAAAATACGATAAACCATTTACGGAAGACTTGTGCGGAAGCTGCACAGCTTGCATTGATGAATGTCCGCCCGGTGCTTTAACTGACTATGAAATAGATTCAAATAAATGTATATCTTACCAA
>CEQN01055674.1_pt1 | contig 9972 bp, 8 predicted proteins | sample 427011 | NCBI WGS metagenome assembly CEQN01 (sample SAMEA2621277, study PRJEB7988) | marine metagenome | biome: marine biome (ENVO:00000447); feature: deep chlorophyll maximum layer (ENVO:xxxxxxxx); material: "saline water (ENVO:00002010), including plankton (ENVO:xxxxxxxx)" | depth 120 m
GATGCTGAAGGCGAAATAAATATTTTAATCACCGGTCACCAATGGAAGTGGCACTATGAGTATCTAGAGGACGAAGTAGGCTTTTTTAGTAATCTTTCCACTAGCCAAGAACAAATTGATGGAGATGTGCCTAAAGGTGAGTTTTATTTAAGGGAGGTCGACGAGCCTCTAGTTATACCTACAAACACAAGGGTCAGATTTTTAATCACTGGAAATGATGTTATTCACTCATGGTGGGTCCCCGATTTCGCTGTTAAGCAAGATGCAATTCCTGGTTTTATCAATACAGCTTGGACTAATGTTCCAGAACCGGGAATATTCAGAGGAGCCTGTACGGAGCTTTGTGGAATAAAGCATGCTTTTATGCCGGTTGTTGTAAGAGCAGTAGAAAGAGATGAATTTGATGCTTTTATAGCGGAAAAAGTTGCACTTGCTGAAGAAGAAAGACTTCTTACCTCTAAGGTTTGGACAAAAGACGAGTTAATGGAAAGAGGGGAAAGTTTCTATGCCACTAACTGTTCAGCTTGTCACCAAGCAAATGGGCAGGGAATACCTCCCGTTTTTCCTGCACTAGTTGATAGTCAGATCGCTTTATCTGATAGCTCAAGACACATAGAGATACTAATGGAAGGAGTTCAAGGTTCAGCAATGGCGGCATTTGGAGATTCGTATAGTGAAGTAGATATAGCGTCAGTTATAACGTATACAAGACAGGCTTGGTCTAATGGAGAAAATGGTGACGGTGTCATAGTTACCCCTCAAGACATAGTTGCTTACAAAAATAGAATAGATTTATAAAGGAAATAAAAAATGAGTACAGTAGTAGAAACACACGATCACGGACATCATGGTCCAGCAAAAGGACTGTCAAGATGGCTCTTTACAACTAACCATAAAGATATAGGTACTTTATATCTATGGTTCAGTTTTATCATGCTCTTCATTGGCGGCGCTATGGCTATGGTTATAAGAGCGGAGCTCTTTCAGCCAGGCCTTCAGATTGTTCAGCCTGAATTCTTTAACCAGATGACCACGAATCATGGTTTGATAATGGTTTTCGGGGTAATAATGCCTGCTTTTGTAGGCTTAGCGAATTGGATGCTACCTATGCAAATAGGTGCTCCTGATATGGCTCTCCCTAGGTTGAATAATTTAAGCTTTTGGCTGTTACCTATGGCCTTTGGAATCTTGATTTCAACTTTATTTATGCCTGAAGGTGGACCTAACTTTGGTTGGACATTCTATGCACCTCTATCTACAACTTATGCTCCTTCTACGGTAAATTTCTTCATTTTCTCTGTTCACGTAATGGGAGTTTCATCTATTCTGGGGTCGATAAACATTATTACTACAATCTTTAATATGAGAGCACCAGGCATGACATTAATGAAAATGCCTCTTTTCGTATGGAGTTGGTTAATCACAGCGTATCTACTGATTGCTGTTATGCCTGTTTTGGCAGGTGTCGTAACAATGATGTTGATGGACATCAATTTCGGAACCAGTTTCTTTAACGCTGCCGGCGGCGGTGATCCTGTTCTATTCCAACATGTCTTCTGGTTTTTTGGCCATCCTGAAGTTTATATTATGATTTTGCCAGCCTTTGGAATTGTCTCTCATATCATTGAGACTTTCTCCAGAAAACCAATCTTTGGCTACTCATCTATGGTCTATGCAATGGCTTCTATTGCTATCTTGTCATTTGTAGTTTGGGCTCACCACATGTTCACGGTTGGAATGCCTCTGGCAGGAGAATTATTCTTTATGTATTCAACAATGTTAATTGCTATACCTACAGGAGTTAAAGTCTTCAACTGGGTGGCAACAATGTTTAGAGGTTCTATTACTTTCGAAACGCCAATGTTGTTTTCGATTGCTTTTGTGGCCCTGTTCACAATAGGCGGTTTCTCAGGATTAATGCTCGCGATTGTTCCAGCAGATTTTCAATATCATGACACGTATTTTGTTGTTGCTCACTTTCACTATGTTCTAGTGCCAGGAGCTCTGTTCGGAATAATAGCTGGAGCTTACTACTGGCTTCCAAAATGGACAGGTAACATGTACGACGAAACACTTGGAAAATTGCATTTCTGGCTTACATTTATATCTGTCAATGTAACCTTCTTTCCAATGCACTTTGTAGGGCTTGCAGGAATGCCAAGAAGATATCCAGATTACGCATTACAGTTTGCAGACTTCAATGCACTTATAAGCGTTGGAGCTTTCATGTTTGGTTTAACTCAGCTTCTGTTCTTATTTATAGTTATTAAAACTATTAGGTCAGGCAAACAAGCTGAACCAGAGGTATGGGAAGGTGCAGGAGATCTGGGCCTTGAGTGGACTTTGAGTTCACCTCCTCCATATCACTCCTTTACAGTTCAACCTCAAGTAAAATAGTTTGGAAGCAAAAAGAACTTTAAGAAATCTAATAGGCATCGTTGTCGGGATGTTTGCCTTTGGCTGGCTGTTAGTTCCTATGTATGACGTATTTTGTGAAATAACAGGCTTGAACGGCAAAGTAACTGGACCCAGTTCCTTGAGTAAAGAATCTTTAGCCATAACAGAGCAAAGAGAATTACTTGTTCAATTTATGACCCATAACAATGAGTCTATGCCATGGGTGTTCGATTCGGAAAAATCACAAATGAGAGTGATCACCGGAAATCAATACGAAGCATCTTTTGTTTTTTACAATCCCACCAGCAAAGAAATGGTTGGGCAGGTTATACCAAGCGTTTCTCCTGGAAGAGGTGCAGAGTATTTCCATAAAACAGAATGTTTTTGTTTTGAGAGGCAAGTCCTGGCGGCTGGAGAGAGAATAGAATTGCCTGTCAGATTTATAATTGATCCAGCTCTGCCTAAAGAGATAGGGTCATTAAGTCTTGGTTACACTTTGTTTGATATTACAGACAGGGTCCAGCCAAAGAAAGAATTAGCTAATTTATAAGAGGGGAGAAAATGTCACAACAAGCTTATTACGTACCTGAATCAAGTAAATTGCCTTTTGCGATGGCAATTACTATGTTGGTTTTCATTATCGGTGCTGCCAATACAGTTATAGATATGGGAAAAGACTCTAACTCTTATCTTATTTTAATTGCATCATTCATCATGATGTGGACCACAATGTACTTTTGGTTCAAGCAAGTGATTCAAGAGAATCACGCAGGCCTAAACAATCCAATGCTAAAAGATTCTTATGTATACGGGATGGCGTGGTTTATCTTTTCAGAAGTTATGTTTTTCTTCGCATTTTTCTTTGCCCTAGCTTATATAAGAAATTTTGCAGTGCCCTGGCTTGGCGGTGAAGGTGAAAAAGGTCTTGCAAATATGCTTTGGCCTGGATTTGAAGCTAGCTGGCCGTTGATGATTACTCCGGATCAGGCAGTATTTGCTGGACCTGAAAAAGATATGTCATTGGCTACGGCCTACGCTTCTGGAGGTTTAGGTGGAGTTTTAGGCTGGCTGCCTTTATGGAATACAGTTTTATTACTGACTTCAAGTTTAACGGTACATATAGCGCATTTAGGTCTTAAAAATGGTAACAGAAAGCAATTTAATCTTTGGTTAGCTGTAACTTTAATTCTTGGCTATGCGTTCGTTGTTGTCCAGGGAATAGAGTATTACGAGGCTTATACGCATTACGGATTGACTTTAAATACAGGTATTTATGGCACCACATTTTTTATGCTGACAGGTTTCCATGGATTCCATGTCTGCTTAGGAGCAATTATTCTTACAATAATGCTTTTTAGAAGTCTGAAGGGACACTTTACTGCAGATGATCATTTTGGCTTTGAGGCCGGATCCTGGTATTGGCACTTTGTTGACGTTGTTTGGGTCTGCTTAGTTGCTTTTGTATATGTAATGTAATTGAGTTAAACGCCTGGACCAATTTGCCCCGTAATAAAGCCATAAACTAGAGTTACAAAAAGAACGATTGCTATAGAAACTCTGACGCCCAAGCTATGAACGGTTCTTTTAGTTGAGCCTCCATCTTTTATAAGAAAAAAGGCGCCTCTGAAGAGGCTAATAAACATAGCCACGATTAGGAAAATTATAAAGTATTTGATCATCTTGAAAGGATGAGCAGTATACACTTAGGTAAAGAAAAAAAATATGAGTAAATTTTCTCCTGGAAAACTAATGACTGCGTTTTTCGTATTTTTTTTTCCTATCCTTCTTTACTTAGGGTCCTGGCAAGTCATTAGAGGTTTAGAAAAGCAAGATATAGTAAATCAGCACTATGAGAATAAATCACTACCTGTTGTTAGTGAAAAAGAGATGTTTAATTTAAATGCAGACAAACTTACTTATAGAACAGTAAATCTTTATGGAGAATTCGGAGCAAAGACTTATCTACTCGACAATAGACTATATAGACAAGAAGCAGGTTATGAGGTTTTTACAACTTTCAAAACATCAGGCAATGAGCTTTTTCTGGTCAATAGAGGGTGGGCACCAAAAGAAGGATTTAATTATGAAGGGGAAATTCAGGTAAGAGAAAAGAAGATCTCTATACAAGGATTGCTTTCTCCATTTAAGCGCTTTGGATTAAATTTAGTAGATGAAGAATATGCAGAAGGCTGGCCAAAAATTGTGCAACAAATCGATTATCAGGGGGCCAGAAAAGATTTGGATCTCAATATAAATAAATCCGTTATTCAGTTGTCTGCAGGTTCGATAGGAGCCTTAGAGCCAATTTGGAAGCCTGTAGATTTAAAGCCTTCTCGTCACTACGGATACGCTCTTCAGTGGTATGGATTGGCATTAGTTTTAATTTGTTCGTATTTTTACTACGGATTCAAAAAGGATTGATTATGAAAATAAGTAAACAAAATTCTGGAAGATTGATAGCTTCTTTAATTTTTTTAACGCCAATAATTGTTTTAATATCTAGCTCAGCTATGTTTTATAGCGGATACACCCCTGAAGGAACTGTAAACAAAGGAACATTGTTGCCTGAACCTATTCAGCTAACTGAATTAAGATTGGAAGTAGATTCAGGTCCGCTAAAAGATGAGTTTCCTGGCAAGTGGTCGATTGTCCAATTTGTATCTGGAGACTGCAATGAAAAGTGTTGGGATACTTTGTATTCTTCAAGACAGATTAATATAAGACTTTCTAAAGATAGTGACAGGGTAACAAGATATTTAATTAATATAGGTGCTAACAATTTATCTAAGGGGTCCTTAGATAAAATTTCTGAAGAATATCCTCTACTCAACTTAGGAAGTATTGATTTAGATTTAGTCCCTTTGTCTATAACAGACAAACTTCAAGACTCTCCGTATATATTGTTTGATCCACTGGGTAACGGAATATTGATCTATGATTCAACATTACCTAGTGGCGAGCTATTAAAAGATATTAAGAAAGTTCTTCAAAACTCAAAAATAGGATAAGAATGGAACGCATAAAAACACTCTCTCTTTTATCAGGTATCCTCGGATTTGTGGTCGTTGCCTTAGGTGCCTGGACACGACTCGCCGATGCGGGTTTGGGATGTCCTGACTGGCCTGGCTGCTACGGCTTTGTAACTATACCTGTCAGTCCAGAAGAAATTGATATCGCAAACTCAAAATTTCCAGACACTCCTTACGAAGTTGCAAAAGCAATTCCCGAAGTTGTGCATAGATACTTTGCTGCAGCTCTTGGCTTTTTTATTGTTTGTATCGCCTATCTGGCTGTTAGAAGTAAAGATGTACCAACAAACATAAGAAATCTAAGTATATTTCTTCTTGCGTGGGTAATCATGCAAGGAACTTTTGGATATTGGACTGTAAGCCTTAAATTATGGCCTCAAGTCGTGACAACCCATCTTATGTCAGGATTTTTAACAACCGCCCTCTTGTGGCTTCTTTATTTCAAAACAAAGGATCTTTTAGAAAGCAGGGCGAGATGGAATTTTGAAATCAGTACGAAAAGACTATTCAATATTTCAATAGCCTTAGTGGCTGTTCAGATCTTTCTTGGAGCCTGGACCAGTACAAACTATGCATCTTATTCATGCACGGATTTCCCTTTGTGCCAAGGACAGATTCTTCCAGAAGCAAATTTCAAGGAAGGGTTTAACTTCTTTCAAAGTATCGGTCCAAATTATCTTGGAGGTCAGCTAGATCACGAATCTAGAGTTGCTATACATTTAACCCACAGATTCGGTGCCATAGTAGTAACTCTATTTCTACTTTTTACCAGTTTTCACTTATATAAAAGAAACTTTCAGACCTTGGCTTATGGGCTGATTGCTTTTTTGACCTTGCAGGTTTTATTGGGCATTTCTAATGTTATTTTTGCTTTACCTTTATTAATTGCTGTAGGTCATAATTTAGGTGGGTTATTATTGATAACTTATTTAGGTGTTCTGAGATTAAGAGAACATTAATTTATGTTATCGATATTATCTAATTGGAGAGGCTATCTTGAGCTAACTAAGCCCGGGGTGCAGGCGCTTTTGTTTGTTTCTTGCGCAAGCGGTATGCTCATAGGGGCTGATTTTAACCCGCCAGTATTTGTATTCTTCTTTGGTCTAATAGGAATAAGTTTTTTAGCAGCTTCATCAGCAGTCATTAATCATTTTTTTGATCAACAGATAGATTCCAAGATGAATAGGACATCTGAAAGGCCTTTGGTTGTAGGAAAAATTTCAGATCAGCAGGCTATAATCTTTTCGATAATCCTGTACCTTTCTGGTTCATGGATGCTTTTATTCTTCACCAATTTTCTAACCTGGCTTCTTACGACTCTAACCTTCATATTCTATGGATTTATCTATACAAAGTATCTTAAATTCATGACCAGTCAGAACATAGTTATAGGCGGACTTGCTGGTGCCATGCCGCCTCTACTCGGGTGGTCAGCCATTACCAATACCATTGAACCTAATGCTCTTTTACTGGTTTTAATTATTATGGTTTGGACCCCTCCACATTTTTGGGCTCTGGCAGTTCATAGAGTCGAAGATTACACTGACGCTGAAGTACCAATGTTGCCTGTTCAAAAAGGTGTTCCCTTCACTAAACAGCATATACTTCTTTATACTTTTCTTTTATTGGCTTGCACGATGTTGCCCTATGCGGTGCAGATGTTTGGTGAAATCTATTTAATTTCGGCACTCATACTGGGCCTGATCTTTTTATTCTATTCTTTTAGGCTTTATAAGGATGAAAGCAATGCTTCGGCGATGCCGACCTTCGCATATTCAATCATTTATCTAGCCTTATTATTCGCAGCCATGCTGGTAGACCACTTTATCAACCTATGAATAAAGGGATCTATATAACTGTAGCCGCCTGTCTGGGCTTTATGGCCTTAATATTGGCCTTGTTCCTATCAAGGTTTTATACGCCGAGAGAATTGACTTTGGATGAATACAAGACGCTTGGTGCTTACTTCATAGACCCCCCAAGGCAATTAGCCGAATTTAGACTAATTGATGACTCAAACGAAGTTTTCTTACCGGAGCAATTTAAGGGTAAATGGAACATTTTATTTTTTGGTTTTACTTATTGCCCAGATATATGCCCGCTCACTATGAAACAAATGTCTGATGTAAAAGAGGCATTAGGAGAAAATTCAGAGAATATTAGGGTTTTCTTGGTTTCAGTTGATCCTGACCGAGATAAACCAGAAAATATGCGAGTCTATTTAGATAATTTTGATGAAAGCTTTAAAGGACTTACAGGAGAAATCGATCAGATATATAAATTCTCTACCCAAGTCAATGCTCCTTTCTTTCCGGTTGTTAATAATCCAGAGCCTAATTACACCGTAGATCATTCGGGAAGTTTAGTTCTCATCAGTCCTGATTCTAGATATGCCGGTTTCTTTAGGGCCCCACATGACACCTCCAAGATCACGAAAGCCCTTGCTTCTCTGCTAAATTAAACTACTATTGCATTTTTCTATGATGAGCAACAAAGGCAAATTCGCTATATTACTGAGTTTTTTATATTCATTAGCTATTTCTGCTGATCCAATTTTTCATGCCTTTGAAACAGATCATCATAATGAACTTGTTGAAATTCATGAATCTATTGATTGCCAAGTTTGTGAAAACGAACCCTTTAAAGCCTCTGATCTTCAAACACTTGAAGAATATGCTTTATTCCAAGAAACTTTTATCAGCCAAGAAAAAAGAGTTGAATCTAATTCTTTTTCTGGCTTTAGCGCGAGGGCGCCACCCAACTCTTAAATTTATTTAAAACTTTTTTTAATTTAAATTTAGGAGAAAACATGAAAGTTTACTTTTATGCACTCATGGCGATGAGTTTAATTGCTACGCAAATAAATGCTGATGAACCCGCAACTGATTCTGCAGAAAATGCAGATGAGATTGTAGTTACATCTTCAATATTAAATACAAGCAGGATTCTAAACCCACTCTATGTTATAGATGGAGATGAAATTAATGATGATGCTACAACTTCATTAGGTGAAGCTGTAGATAGTTATTTGGGTGTTTCTATAGCCGATTACGGTGCTGCAGTTGGACAACCAATCATAAGAGGAATGTCAGGACCAAGGGTAAAAATTCTTAAAAACGGAATGGTAAATAGGGATGTGTCTGGACTCGGGGTTGATCATTTAAATGACGTTGATTTACATGATGTTGCTCAAGTTGAGATCATCAAAGGACCTTCTTCATTGTTATATGCAAATGGAACTATTGGTGGGATTATAAATGTGGTTAACAATACTATTGCTCGAGAAGATTTTGAAAAACAGGAAATTACTGCTGGTCTAGAAACTCAATCAGTAAATGATGGAGATGTTCAAGACTTTCACTATAGCAATAATATAGGTGGATTTAATGTAAACCTTGGTTATAAAAATACCGAATTAGGTAATTTTGATATCCCTGATGGAGCGGTTATCCACGACGACCATGACGACCACGATGATGGGCATGAAGAGGAAATATTATCTTATGTGGATAATTCAGATTTTGAATCAGAAGCAACTCAATTTGGAGTCTCAAGGACAGGAGACTGGGGTCACTTCGGAATAGCTTTTGATAATTTAGAAAGTCTTTATGGAATTCCATACCACGGAGAGCACGGAGACGAGCACGACGATCATGATGATGATCACGGAGACGACCATGGAGATGATCACGGAGATGACGATCATGATGATGATCACGGAGACGATCACGGAGACGAAGATGGTCATGATGAACATGAGGGTGAGAGAATCTTCTCCACCACTGATCAAGAGAGCTTTAGTCTTGAGGGTTTATTGAATGTTAACGGTAATTTAATAAATTCTGTAAGTTATAACTTCAGAGATACGGAGTACACCCTAACTGAAGCACATGCAGAAGAAGAAGGTCATGATGATCACGAAGGTGATGATCACGAAGAACATGCTCCAACAGTATTTTCTAATGATGCTACTGAATACGGAGCTATTTTTGATATATCCAATGATAACTTCACTCAGAAAATAGCCTTAAATGTAGTAGATGAAGATTCCTCAATTGTTGGAGAAGAGGCATTTATGAATCCAGCTAATAGTGAAGAATTCACAATAGGTTACTACGTAAGCACTGATCTGGATATGTTCTATTTAGATGCAGGTTTCAGATTAGATCAAATCGAAAGAAGCGGAAGTGTAACTGATGAAGATCATGGAGATATCGACTATTACAACATAGATGATGATACTAATAGTTTTGCGTTTAGCTTAGGCAGAGACCTAAGTGATTCCTTAGATGTTAACTTTGGTTTTTCAAGTGTAGAAAGACTTCCTTCAGTTATAGAGCTGTTTATGAATGGTCCACACATGGCAACTGGAAGACTCGAGACTGGAAACCCAAATCTTAAGAGTGAAACTTCAAATAATTTTGATATTACTTTTAATTACGATAATGGTGATTTCTACGCCTATGCAAGCTTCTATGTCAATGATGTTGATAATTATATAACTCTTCAGGACGAGCTAGATGGTCATGATGATCACGATGATGAT
>CEQN01045823.1_pt1 | contig 9968 bp, 7 predicted proteins | sample 427011 | NCBI WGS metagenome assembly CEQN01 (sample SAMEA2621277, study PRJEB7988) | marine metagenome | biome: marine biome (ENVO:00000447); feature: deep chlorophyll maximum layer (ENVO:xxxxxxxx); material: "saline water (ENVO:00002010), including plankton (ENVO:xxxxxxxx)" | depth 120 m
TTTGCATTATTTTCAAATACATTTTTAGAGATGGCAGGATTTACAGTCACTGATTCTCTAATTACCTTAAGTCAAGCTATGGGGACGGCTCTTTTGGGATTTGGGGTCATTGCTTGGAGATCTTTAGATATCGCAGGTGACTCTCTACCTGCATATGGTCAAGTATTTGGTATTGTAAATAGTTTGTTTGTTCTTCTGATAGGATATCATATATTATCAGGTCAAGTAGCTGGTCCAACTGCATATGGTAATATGCTAGCGACAATTGTACTAGCTGCATTATTTTTTACACAAAGTAAAAAATAGCTAATAAAATATTAATCAAAATAGGAGGCCATTTTGAAAAATATAATAAAAGGACTATTAGTAATTACAATGATAATTGGAAGTGTGTTTGCACAATACACTAAAGGTAATACAGTAATTGCTTGGTCAAAGTATAAATTTAAATCAATATCTGACGTTGAAGATCATAAACCTGGCGATAGACGTAAAGCTTTTGAAACTTTTCATACAAAACGTAATAAAAAAGCTAAGCGTTTACTTAGTTCGTTAATGTTAACACATTATTGGACTGGCCATGTTAGAGATATTGAACAAATTAACGAATTCAGAAATATGAATGAAGCAACAGAGTATTCTGGTAACCAAGCTCCTTTAAATCAAAAGACTTGGCCAGATAAAGAAGATCGACAAGCAGCTGTTAGTGCTTATAGTAAATATTTAGATAGTTACCATGAGGATGTTCATCTTTTTGAAAATCACGTAAAACTTGAAAAGAAGAAGAAGAAAGGAAAAGATAACCCAAATACGGTTGTTGCAGTAACTACATCATATTGGAAACCTCTATCCAAAGTTGAAGGAGGTTCTGCTGAAGAACGTGAAAAGATGATGCAAAAATATTTTAAAAATATTACTATGAAAAATGATAAAATATTAAGTCAACGTTGGGTTACTCATCTTTGGACAGGCTCTTTGTCTAATGGTTATTATCCAATAACATTGATTACTGAATTTGCTTCAATGCAAGATGCTGATGATTTAGAAACTGAACCTAAAATGTTTAATGAAGTTTTTAAGTCAGATGAAGATAAGCAAGCTTATGGAAAATATTGGGCTCCTGCTTCTCATGAAGACATTGGGTTATTTTGGAATCAATCTTATACAAATAAATAAATTTTTTAATTTAAATTTGTTAATACAAAGGCCTCCTTATCGGAGGCCTTTGTGTTTATGTTAGTATCATTAATATGAGTTAATTATTTGAATCTTAATCTATCAAAAATACGTTCATTATTTTGGTTTTTACCAATTTGTCTTTTAGCACAATTAGAAAGCTCTAATAAATCGATTGAGTTCATACCTCCATTTATAGATGAAGAAAATATAAAAGTCGATGGATATTTAGATGAAGAACCTTGGTCAAAATCCTTATTTTTATCAAACTTTACTAGTTATCTTCCTGTGGATGGTCGTCCAGCCGAAGATGATACTCATATTAAAATTTGGTACACTTCTAAAGCGCTATATATTGGCATAACAGCTTGGGAAATTCATGATGAAGTGCGTTCTACATTAGCAGATAGAGATAATTTAGACAATGATGATTATATAATTTTATTTCTTGATACATATGATGATCAAAGATCTGCTTTTGCATTTGCAGTTAATCCACTAGGCCAACAAGCTGATGGAATTATTACAGACAAAACATCAAGTAGAAACTCTACTTTAACATTTAATTTTGATGATAATCCTGATTATGTTTTTACATCTAAAGGTAGGTTGACCGATAAAGGTTTTGTAGTAGAGGTTGAAATACCATTTAAAAGTTTAAGATATAAAAAATCAGATGTTCAAAATTGGGGGTTTAATGTTTTAAGACGTGTGCAGCATTCTGGTTATCGATCAACTCTATTCAACGTAAAATTAGATGTCGCTTCTTTTCTTGCACAAAGTGGAAAGCTTCTCAATATAAGTGGTATTGAACGTGAAAGGATATTTGAAATTAACCCAGAACTTCGATCCTCATTACAAAGAGGCCCATCAACAGATAAGTACACTACAGCTTCAAATGATTTACTGGGAGTTAATCTACGTTATGGCTTATCATCAAATATCATTTTAAACGGGACAATTAATCCTGATTTTTCACAAATTGAAGCTGATGTTGCTCAAATTAACTATGATCCTAGAAGGTCATTATATTTCCCTGAAAAAAGGCCATTCTTTTTGGATGGAATTGAACTATTTAGTACACCTACTCGATTAATATATACTCGAAAAATTTCTAACCCTACAGCCGCTGCTAAAATAGCAGGAAAAATTGGGAATACAACAGTTGGTTATATTTCGGCAGTAGATAATAAGGGTCCTTCTATATCTAACCTTGATCCCGCTTACGTTAATGTAATTCGATTAAAACGTGATCTTTCAGATCAAAATCATATCGGGCTTGTTTATACTGATCGTATGCATAATGATTTATCAAATCGTGTCATAGCGGCTGATGGTAAATTTATAAAAAATGATAAATACTCATTTCGTGCACAAAGTGGATTTAGTGTTACTAATAGTAAGTTAGAAAGTGCTGAAATTGCTCCTATGTGGAATATTGCAGCAAATGCTTCTGGTCGAAAATGGTCAAGCTCATTTTCAACCACTGGTTATCATAGTAATTTTAATCCAGCAGTTGGTTTTATTCAGCGGGGTGATTACGTAACTATTTCAGCGGGACCAACTCGACGTTTTTATGGTAAAGAGGATGCTTTTCTTGAACAACTATCAATATCTTATCGATTAACTGGTAATTGGAATTATGATGGCTTTATTTCAAATGATAAGCCTGATGATAGAAGGATGTATCCTTCATTTTCAATGCAATTTAAAGGTGGATGGCGATTTACTAATTTTACTTGGATTGAATATTTTGGTTATCCAGAAAAATTTTATACAAATTACTATATAAAGTCAAATAATGAATTCGCTCCTTATACAGGTACTAAAGAACTTTTTAATCTTGGAGCCATGTTTGAACTAACGACTCCTCAATTAGAAAGTTTTTCGGCAAGTCTAAAGTATGGTTTTGGAAGAGATCCTAATTATGACGAGTGGGCACCAGGTGATATTTATCTTATAGAATCAAAGATAAGATGGAACCCTACTGATCAAATCCGAATGTTTTTGAGATATAATCAACAGAAAAATTATAGAGCATTTGATAAGTCTTTAGTATCTGAGAGTCGTACTCCAAGAATTAAAATTGAATATCAAATAACTCCATCAATATTTTTACGAGGTGTTATTCAGTATACTTCAAGATATAGAGATTCATTAAGAGATAACTCTCGTACAGAATTACCAATCTATTTTAAGAATGAAGATGGTGATTTTAACTTATCTGTACCAGTTGAGAGTAACGATATTCAAGCTGATTTCCTTTTTTCTTATCGTCCAACTCCTGGTACATTATTATTTTTTGGATATGGTTCAGTTTTATCAGAACCAAGCAGGTTTAGATTTCAATCTATTGATAGACAATCAGATGGGTATTTTTTAAAAGTTAGTTATCTTTTCAAGTAAAATTAAGGGGTTATAAATGTTAAAAATTTTATTTTTAATTATATATTTTTCACTATCAGTTTTTTTAAATCCATTAAGATCTCAATTAAAAAGTCTTAAATCTTTAAAGTCTAAAGTTACAAAAGAGGTTAAAAAAGTAGTTGATAAAGAGGTCAAACCACTCACTCTTGATCATAATATAAAAAAAATTCGTTATAATCCATTAAAGTCAGTTAATAAAGTTGGTTTAGATGTAGTCTTTTCTGGAAATAATCCAAATAGGATAGGTGTTTCTTTAAATCGTGTGGAATTTGATTTATTCATTGATGGAAAACATGCTAGTAAGTTTTATAATGATAAGAAAATAATCATTCCTAAAAATGGAGATTTCTCATTTGAAGAAAAAGCAGATTTGAAATTAAGTGTAATGGGTAAAGCTATTTTTAATTCAATTATAAAGAAGAAAGCAAAATATCGAGTAGATGGAACTTATTATATTGAAACTTCCCTAGGAACTTTCCCTCTTAAGGCAAAGCTTGCAGAAAAAGAAATGTGAAGAATTATTTTTCTGGCATCAATACTTTCATTGTGGGGTAAGGTATAGAGATATTATTTAATGCAAATTGTTTATAGATCTCCGTGTTCACCCTGTCTACTGTTTTGCCGCGGATCTCAGGTTTATAAATCCAGAAAAGAAGCTGAAGTTTAAGTCCTGATTCAGCAAATTCTCTGAAGCGAACTCTTGGTTCAGGTTCTTTCTGAACATTCTTATTCTTAAGTGCAATATCTTTCAGCAAAGATTTAACTTCATCAATATCTGATCCGTAAGCAATAATTAAAGAAATTCGTACTCTTTCAATGTCCTCTGGGCCACCACTTTCATTTACAATTTTTGAAGATGCAATAACTGAGTTTGGAATAGTTATTTCTATATCATCACGAGTCATGAAACGGGTGGAACGTAACCCCATACTCTTTACATAACCACGTTCACCGGTGTCTAACAGTATATAATCGCCTTCTTTAAATGGAGAATCTGCCATCAAGAAAATTCCAGCAAAAAAGTTAGCCACGGTATCTTTTGCAGCTAAACCTAAAACAACACCTAAAACACCAGCCGATGCTAAAATTCCATTAATATTTATGTTCCAACTAAGAAAAATAAAATAAATTCCAAATAAGCCAATTGCAATCTTCCCTAAATTATTAAATAGAGGTAAAGTTTTATGTTGAAGTAGGGGATTTTCAGCTTGGTCTGAAGCCCAATTCATAGAAATAATAAATACTCTAGAAATTAAAAATAACCAGATGATTATTGTAGCGGTCTTAAATATTCCAACTAAAGCAAAATCAATATAATCAGGCAATGAAGCAGTTTTTACTGCCATAGAAAACCCAATAAAAAGGATTGAATAGAAAATTGGACGATGAAAAAGATCTACAATATCATCATCTAATTTTGTATCAGTACGCGAAGTAATTCTTTTGAAAAATCCTGAAAATATTAAATCAGTTATCTTAGCAATGATAATAGAACCAATAATAATGAGAAAACTTCTCGCAAGATCATTGGCGATCAATATTGCATAATTATCTTTTAACCACTCCATAATATTATTAAATATATAAAAAGTTTGATAAAGTAACTATGGTGTTACGAATATTAACTTACAGCGAGGTCTATTACATAATGAGAGGATATTTTAGTTATGAATAAAAAAAATATTAAATCACTTATCTATTTATTGATAATACCATTTTCATTTGCCCAGAATCAATCTTCAGATAAATTAAAAGAGATGGCTATTAATAAAGTAGAATCACAGTCAAAACTTGTTCAAGAAATGGTCGATATGATCTATAGTTTTGGAGAACTAGGTTTTCAAGAGATAGAAACCTCTAAATATTTAATTGAAATTTTAGAAGAGAATGGTTTTACGGTTACTAAAGGAATTTCAGGTATTCCAACTGCTTGGATAGCTGAATGGGGTAAAGGTAAGCCTGTTATTGCTCTAGGTTCTGATCTTGATGGGATACCTAAAGCATCCCAAACACCTGGCGTAGCATACCATAAACCAATGATTGAAGGTGCTCCTGGACATGGAGAAGGTCATAACTCCGGACAGGCTGTTATTATTGCAGCGGCAATTGCAATGAAGGATATTATGATAAAAGAAAAAATGAAAGGAACACTTAAAATATGGCCAGGAGTTGCTGAAGAATTAGTTGCTACTAAGGCTTATTTTGTTAGAGATGGTTATTTTAATGATGTAGATGCCTGTATTTTTACTCACGTGAGTAGTAATTTATCTGTTACTCATGGGCAAGCTGGTGGAAATGGTTTACTATCCGTTGAATACACTTTTCAAGGTAAAACAGCTCATTCTGCCGGATCACCATGGCGCGGCAAAAGTGCTCTAGATGCTGTTGAATTAATGAATATAGGTTGGAATTTTAAAAGAGAGCATCTTCGTCCACCCAATAGAATTCATTATATTATAACAGATGGGGGTGATCAACCAAATGTAGTACCAAGAAATGCTACGGTTTGGTATTATCTTCGTGAACTTGACTATGAGCACATAATGGAACTTTTTGACTATTCTAATGATATTGCTGAAGGTGCAGCAAAAATGACGGATACGAAACTTATATCAACAAGGATATTAGGTTCTGCATGGCCAAGACATTTTAACGAACCTATCGCACGTGCCATGTATTCAAATATTAAGAAAGTTGGTCTTCCTAAATGGGATAAAAATGATCAAGCTTTAGCTAAAGCAGTTCAAAAAGAAGCTGGCAATAAAGAAATAAAAGGTTTGGCAACAAAATTAGATACTTTGAGAGGCCCTGTGTCCACTAGAAATAATTGGGGTGGAGGTTCAGATGATATTGGTGATATCAGTTGGGCTGTTCCAACTGTTACTCTACGGTTTCCATCAAATATTCCAGGCTTGCCAGGACATAACTGGCTTAATGGAATATCAATGGCTACACCTTTAGCTCATAAAGGTGCTGTCGCAGGCGCTAAAGTTACAGCAATGACCTTAGTTGACTTGTTTACTGATAAGAGTTTGGTAAAGGATGCAAAAAAATATTTCAAAAATCAGACAAAAGAAACCAAATATAAGCCTATGATGGGTAAAACAGATAAACCTGCCATAGAGTTAAATGAGGAAATTATGCGTACCTATAGAGCTGAAATGAAGAAATACTATTACGATCCAAGCAAGTATGATACGTACCTTGATCAACTTGGTATAAAATATCCAACGATTAAGAAGAAATAGTTAAAATATATGGGATATTTAAGCATCGTACAAATTTGTCAAATTTTAATTGGTTTATTTCTTGGCATATGCATGTTTCAATCAGGAACAGATAAAATATTAGATTGGAAAGGTAATTACCAATGGCTTCAAGATCATTTTTCAAAAACATTTTTGAAGTCCTTTGTAATGCCAATGCTGTTGATAGTTTTAATTTTAGAAATATTAAGCGGAGTATTATGCTTAATTGGATCTTTATTTGGTCTTTTTAATAATGATACTAGCTTAATATTATCCGGGTTAATACTTATAGGTATAAATCTCACTGCTTTGTTTTTTGGCCAAAGATATGCAAAAGATTACGAAGGTGCAGCAGTTCTAGTAAATTATTTTGTTCTAACAATTATTGGTTTACTGACATTTGCTTTATAAAGAATAATTAAATAGGAGGAAAAATGAAAATCATTGAAAAAACTCTATTAATCTTGTTAGTTATCTCTTCAGCTTTTTCACAGGTTGAAAAAGAAAAAACAATAAATGAAGAAAAAATAATTATTAATAAAAAAGAACCAGTGAGATTTAGTAAGCAGATGAAGGGCACCTTTAATGGGAAAAGAATGAATTATTTAGCTTCCCATTATGAAACAATTTTATATGAAAAAAATAACTATAATAAGCCAATGGCATCTATTTTTGTTACAGAGTACCGTTCTTTAAATAATGACCCAAATAGACCTGTAATTTTTATTTTTAATGGTGGCCCTGGATCAGCTTCCTTATGGTTACATATCGGTGTAATGGGTCCAAAAGTTGTAAAGGTCCCATCAGATGCCACTGATGATGGTTCTCCACCTTATAAATTGATAGACAATGCACTATCACCACTTGATGTAGCAGATCTAGTTTGCATTGATCCCATTGGGACTGGTTACAGCCTTGCAATGGGTAATCATGAAAATAAAGAATTTTGGGGAGTGAAACAGGACGCTGAAAGTGTTTCACAATTTGTACGTAGATGGTTACAAGATAATAACCGATGGAACTCTCCAAAATACATTTTAGGTGAAAGCTATGGCGGCATAAGAGGACCACAAATGTTAAAAGAACTACGCAATGGAAGCTTAACTAACATTGAGATTAATGGAATTATTTTAGTCTCTCCTGCAACAGATCTCCAACATATCCGTTTTACTCCTGGTAATAACTCACCCTATATTGGATATCTTCCGACATATGCTGTTACAGCTTATTATCATGGTAAGATCAAAACAAATCAATCATTAGAGTCATTTTATGAAGAGTCAAAAGACTTTAGTATAAATAAACTTGCCCCAGCTTTAGTCAAAGGATCAAGAATATCCAAATTAGAAAAAGAGAAAATTGCTGAAGGAATTGCATATTACTCTGGACTTTCAAAAGAATTTGTCTTGAATTCAAATCTAAGAGTTAATGCAAGCAGCTTTAGAAAAGAATTATTAAGAGCTGAAGGTTTTTCTGTTGGAAGACTTGACTCAAGATATAAAGGTAGGGACTATATTGTCGCAGGTGAAAGACCAGATACAGATATTTCAGCTGAAGGTTTTTCTGCTGCTTATGTTGCTGGACTTCATACGTGGCTATCAGAAATTGGAGTTGATATTAAAAGACTTTATAGAAGTGGTGATAGTGAAGTAGGAAAAAACTGGGATTGGGTTTCTACTCAAAGTGGGTGGCCACGCTATGTAAATGTTGCGCCTCATATTGGCAAAGCAATGAGAGAGAATATTGATTTTAAAGCTTATGTAGCTTGCGGAATATACGATTTAGCCACTCCTTGTTTTACTATGACTAATACGATTCATGAAAATGGCATTGATATAAGCAGAGTAAAATTTACTGAATTTGAAGGTGGGCACATGATGTATAACCATCAGCCATCTTTTGATAAATTTTTAAATGAAGTAAGAGATTTTGTAAAAGTTGAATAATTATTTTAGTAGAAATGAATTTTAAAAAAATGCACTATATAATAAAATTATCATCATTCTTTATTATTTTTTTTATTGCAAGTTGTTCTCCAAATAAACGTAGCAATTCATCATTATTAAAATCTTTGCCAGATGTTTCTGCGCCAATACTTGATGAGGCACGTGCAGTGGAATTGGTAAATCTTTCCTTAAAATGTGTTGATAAGAAATTTCCATATAAGATTGGTTATCGTTTTAATAGCCCTGAATGGATTAAACCGCATTATGAAGTAACGCCTTCTTTTTATGGATGTTGGGATTGGCATTCAGCAGTCCATGGGCATTGGACAATGATAAAAATTTTGAAATTATTTCCTAATATTTCAGTAAAGGATGATATTCGATTAAAACTACGTAAAAATCTTAGTAAGGAACGCTTAGAAGCTGAATATCGTTTTTTTAATGATAATGATTTTGCTAAAACGTTTGAAAGAACCTACGGTTGGGCTTGGCTAATGAAACTATATAGTGAATTAGCTACCTGGGATGATCCAGAGGGACAAATTTGGGCAGAAAATATGCTTCCTTTAGTCAATTTGCTTTCACAAAAAACAATTGATTATCTTCAGGTTTTAACTTCACCCCTTAGACCGGGAACACATGTGAATACTGCATTTTCTTTTTCCTTAATGCATGATTATGCTATAGAAACTAATGATAAAGATTTGTTGAATAGTATTAAGAAATTTAGCAATAAGTATTTTTCTAGTGATAGAGATTGCCCTACAAGATATGAACCCTCTGGCACAGATTTTCTTTCACCTTGTCTTGCAGAAGCAGAATCCATGAGTAAAACAATGGAAAAAAATCAATTTTCAAATTGGCTAAGGACTTTTTTGCCACCATTAACAGATGATAAGTTTAGTCCTTTACTGTCTCCACCATTAGTATTAGACCCCAAAGATCCAGGAATTGGTCATCTCATTGGTCTTATGTTTCATAGAGCATGGACCATGAATCAATTGGCTTCCGTTTTACCATCTTCTGATGAACGTGGAGATGTATTTACGCGCCTTGCTGCAATTCATGCAAGAGCAGGATATGACATTATGTTTGATAGTGGGTATGGAGGAGAGCATTGGCTTGCAACTTTTGCTGTTTATATGATGTCTGAATCTGATCGTTTATATTA
>CEQN01061521.1_pt1 | contig 9935 bp, 8 predicted proteins | sample 427011 | NCBI WGS metagenome assembly CEQN01 (sample SAMEA2621277, study PRJEB7988) | marine metagenome | biome: marine biome (ENVO:00000447); feature: deep chlorophyll maximum layer (ENVO:xxxxxxxx); material: "saline water (ENVO:00002010), including plankton (ENVO:xxxxxxxx)" | depth 120 m
TTATTTAATTTTCAATTTGCAGTGTAGCAGCTAGAGGCGAATGCCGTCCTCATGGAAATGGAAGGAAGCAGCGCTATAGGATCTGGCTCAAAAACAGCTTGGTTCGGTCTTCAGTAGGATTAGTAAAGAAGTGTTCAGGTGTTCCCTCTTCAACTATCTCACCAGATTCCATAAAGATAACCCTGTCGGCCACTTCTTTAGCGAATCCCATTTCATGGGTGACAACCATCATTGTCATCCCGCCAAGAGCCAGGTCACGCATTACGTCTAAGACCTCTTTAATCATTTCAGGATCGAGGGCTGAAGTTGGCTCGTCAAAAAGCATTATTCGTGGTTCCATAGCCAGAGCTCGAGCGATCGCTACTCGTTGTTGCTGCCCTCCTGATAATTGGCCAGGGTATTTTGCGGCCTGTTCTGGAATACCTACCATTTCAAGCAGCTCTTTGGCTTTATTGTCAGCTTCAGCTTTGGGCATTTTTCGCACCCATTTTGGTGCCAAAGTTACATTATCCAAAACAGTGAGGTGGGGAAATAGGTTGAATTGTTGGAAAACCATGCCAACCTCAGATCGTATTTTTTCGATGTTGCGCAAATCATTTGTTAGCTCTACACCATCAACAACTATTGTCCCTTTCTGATGGGCTTCTAAACGATTTATACATCGAATCCATGTGGACTTACCGGATCCGGAAGGGCCTAGGACAACGACTACTTCTTGTTCTGCAATCGTTGCTGTGACGCCCTTTAGGGCCTGAAAGTCGCCAAACCATTTGTCTACGTTTTCACAAACAATCATGTCTGATCGGGTTTTATGGGCTGCTTCCGCGCTCATAATGCACTACCTCTCTCCACTGCGGGTGTTAATACCTTACTTCTTCCGTCGTTCATCTTTCACCTAAACCAACTCGTTCTTCTAACTTCTGACTGTATTTTGACATTGAGAAAGCAACTATGAAGTAAATGACGGATATGAGAAGGAGGCCTTCTCTCTTGACTCCTAGGAATTCGGTTTGGGCTGGTACGACGTATGCTGCTATTCGGAGAAGGTCGAAAGCCCCTACGATAGCGACCAAAGATGTCTCTTTAAAGACACCGATTGCCTGACCAACTAGTGGGGGAATCGATACTCGAAGGGCTTGGGGGATAACAATAAATCCGGTTCGTTGGCTTGTTGTTAGCCCGATAGCGTCTGCCGCTTCGTATTGACCTCGCATTACCGACTGAAGCCCACCACGGACATTTTCTGCTAAATATGCTGCGCTGAAGAGGGTATACCCGGTCACTATGGCTGCGAGTTCAGCAATTTCCATTCCTTCGGGGAGGAAAAGAGGAAGAATGTTTGAGAAGAAAAATAGAATCGTTATAAGAGGGACACCTCGAATGGATTCGATGTAAGCCGTACTTAGCACTCGAGCGATAGGCATGGATGAGGTTCGTCCTAAAGCGAGCAGTACTCCCAAAGGAAAGCTCAGCAGAAGCGTGAGGACGGCGACGAAGAGGGTCAATGAGAACCCCCCAAGGTAAGTAGGCCCTTGCAATTTAAGAGTTGAAGGAGAATTGATTGCTGTGATCAGCCAATGAGATACAGCTATTAATCCGATCCAGCTCGCTGCGAACCTAAGTCGGGTTTTTTTATCAGCGGCAAAGTTGGGGGCGACTAGGGCGGCTAACGCTAAGAGAACGAAACTAATTCGGACTTTTTGTAGCATCGGGTACCAGCCGAAGAAGGCTGCTACCCAGTTAAAGATGGCAAAAATGAGAAATCCTATGGCCACAATCCGCCCTATCTCACCAAGGTCGGGTTTTGACAGTAGATATAAAACCAATCCTCCCCCGATCGCGAACATTAACCCTAGGGGAATATCGGTTGATGCAATATGGGCGTAATCAAAATCAGGGTCACGAAGCACAATCCAATTCAGGACAAATGGGGAAAGGAACCAGAGCCCGATTAGGACTGCTTTTGTTTGTCCTACCGGAATCCATTCGCGAACTTGGGTACCGATCAGATATGAACCTACAAGAATGAGCCACATCACTGTGAAAGGTAGCTTTGTGCTCATCGCCACTGTCCTGCCAGTTTCAGCGATGAATTCGCCGTCCACGAATGCGTAATGGCCGTATGGGACTGTCCACAGGCTGAGAACCAGAGCACCGAGAATTCCATATGTAAACCAGACTGTTGGTACAGACCCTGAAAGTCGCTTCTCCGAGTCTCTGAGGCCAAACCACATACTCAGACCTATCAAGACGAATAACGTTGCAGCGATTATCCAGCCGAGCCTTGATGCCCATGAAATCGGAGCAAGAATAGCGAATAAGACTAGACCTCCGCCGAGATTCATGGTCCATATTGAAATCTTCTTGACAGATAGCCGTCCTGAAGCTCTCCATGCCGCTAACGATAAGCCGGAGAGAGCCATCAAACATCCCAGAGTGAACCACACTCTTACAAATTGATCAGCTGGGTAGCCTTGGGCCATTAGAAGTCGCATATTGGTAGCGACTGCCCCCCAACGCCGTTCACCGCTAAGAATAAACCCCAATAAAGCGCGAATGGCGTAGATCGAAATAGCGCCGAATATCAATGTGAGGATTGTGTTGGGGATATTGGAAAAGAGGTTTTTACGAATCCATTCGCGCGGAGTTCTGCTCGGTTCTTCAGGCCTAGATTCTATTTTTATTGTGGTCGGCTCGTTCATTTCATCGCTCCACAATTCTCAGTCGGACATTGAAGAAGTTCACAACTACGGAAATAGTTAGAGAACAAGCCAAATAGAACAGCATCCAAATTGCGAAGACAGATAAGTTCTTTCCTGTCTGGTTGCCCACCGTCTGTCCAACTTGGACGAGGTCACTAAACCCAACAGCGATGGCAAGTGATGTGTTCTTCGTTAAGTTCAAGTACTGATTTCCTAACGGTGGCATCATAACCCGGAGGGCTTGTGGAAGTATTACGGTTCGTAGTGCCGCCGACCGTTTCATTCCTAATGAGTTCGCTGCCTCTATCTGCCCTTTAGGAACCGCAAGGATTCCTCCTCGAACAATTTCAGCTATGAACGCTGCAGTATAGAAAACAACGCCGAAGAAAACGGCGGCGAATCCTATGGACATGGTAAGCCCTGATGGTCCGTATTTTTCGAACTTTCCGGGTTTGATTACTTCCGGCCGATCTGCGCCGAATGGGCCGCCTGATCTGCCATTTCCGAATTTGTCTTCTAACACGCCAAATAGATCACTTGAAGAGTTGATGATCCAGCTTGATAGACCGGGCCAGACAACGTAGACGACGACAATGACTAATCCTGCTGAGACACCAGAAAAGATGACTCGGAATTTATCATCATCAGTTAATTGGGCTGAACCGCCTGGGGTTCTTCTAGATCTAAGGAAATTACGTATCCAATTACCGGCGAGAAGTACGGCAAGGATTGAAATGACTACTTGAAGGGCTTCCTCCGGGATTTTGGAAATTCCATCCTCTATCGCTCCAAAGATTCCACCTACCCACCCGAAGATTGGGTGAATGAACCATCCAATTACCGCAAATGCGCCTAGGACTCCTAACGATGCAAGCCACGGATAGGTGTCTCCTCCAGTTTCGTCACGCTGCCGTTGTCTGCTTTTATATGCCCATCTTGCAGCGACAGAACCTATGAGCATAAAAATAGCCCACTGGTAAAATCCGTCAGCAATGAAAACCCTCGGAATCGATAGCCCCTTGTTGGACCAGATTACCCAGTTGTCCCACCCCGAGTCGTAAGATAGGTCTCCTAAATTAGCCAAAATGGCGCCGTACAAAATTATTTGGACAAGTAGCGGTATGTTTCGAAGTGTTTCGACGAATACGGATCCGAGTTTGTTAACGACCCAGTTATTAGACAGTCGGGCAAGACCCACAACCAGTCCAAGAATGGTAGCGGCAAGAATACCGGCCGTAGCTAGACGGATCGTGTTCACCATACCTACCCACAGGGCCCTCCCTCCTGTCGCGGGCCTGGTATCAATTCCCTCAGAGAGATTGATTCCTGGATCGACACTGAGAAAGTCGAACCCAGTAGAGATATCTCTTGCGGCAAGGTTATCGCGGGCCTGGCTGGCTAGGAACCAAAGGGAGAAGACTACAAGCGCTAAGGCTCCGAGTTGGAACAGCCACTTAACGACTACCGCGTCGCGGTAGAAGGGTGGTTTTTGATGATGATAATTTTGAGGCGGCGTCTCTGACATCACACTCAACGTTGACCCCCTGAATATCTCTGGCCCTGTAATGATAATACGGAAACGAGCTGAGGGGTTAGGCCCTCAGCTCGTTATCCGAAATTTCTAACAATGAGTATGACTAGTAAATAGTCTCACTCTTGTTTGAACTATTTGCTCAAACCGCTACTTATCGTGCGGGTGGGGCGTAAATAAGTCCACCGTCTTCCCATCCAGCATTGGATGATCCGGCACGGGTTAGACCTACAGGGCCCAGGTTACGAGTATAAATCTCGTCGTAGTTACCAACTTGGGTAATAACTTGCTGGAATGCATCAGCATTAAGCCCCATAAGGGTTTGAAGTTCGCCTTCGCCGCCCATGAGTCGCTGTGCTTCTGCGTCAAACGCTTCGTTTCCTAGAACGCTTGCGGCATTTCCAGAGTCAATTCCCTTTTCGGATGCAATGATGGTCGCATAGACAGTCCAGTTAACGACGTCTGCCCATGTGCTGTCATTTTGTCCGTAGGTAGGTCCGAGAGGCTCTTTCGAGATCGGAGCTCCTGGGAAAATTACCCATTCTTCGCCTTCTGGCTGCTGTTGTGCCTTTCGGCCAACGAGAGCAGATCCATCTGTTGTGACAACGTCACAGGCGCCTGAAATGAAGTTGTCGGTGACGATGTCAAAATCTTCGTATGTTTGAAGATTGATCGTAATACCTGCAGCTTCTGCTGCGTCACCGATGTTCTTTTCGGTAGTGGTTCCTGCGTTGGTACAGATAGTGGCACCATCTAGGTCAGCAACGGTACTTGAACCGGAGAAGCCATCAGAGGCTTTACCCATGAGTTGCTGTCCGTCGTAATAAGTGGTTGGTCCGAAGTCCATGCCAACATCAGTGTCACGGCTTTGGGTCCATGTTGTGTTACGCATGAGAACATCGATGTCCCCTGACTGTACGGCTGTGAAACGCTCAGCAGCTGTAAGTGAAACAAAGTTCACTGCGCTTGCATCACCCAACACCGCGGCGGCAACTGCTCGGCAGAAGTCAGCATCAAACCCTACCATCTCACCTGATGGATCGAGGGTTGAGAATGCTACAGCGGCACCAGAAACACCACAGTTAAGGGTTCCACGTGCTTTTACAGTATCGAGGAGGCTATCACCGTCTTGGGTGAGAGTTACCTCGTCTTCTGTTGATTCAGCGCTTTCGCTACTTTCACTTGCTGAGCTGCTACCACTGTCATCATCATCACCACAAGCTGCAGTGATGAGGGTGAAAGCAAACAGAACAGCAAGAAGTTGAAGAATTCTACTCTTCTTGATCATTTATTTTCCTCCCATACCGCCAGTATTTTGTTTGATGGTCAATATCCATCAAGGCGGTAGTTGGAAACAATCTACTGAGAAAATGGGCTGTTTCCTAGAAGTTCATCTTTTTGTCATATTAATAGTGTGTTTCGGGTCAAATCGTAAAGATATTTCGTTCTGTCCGCGCCTAGCCGCCTTCTCTAGGTAATGTCAGAGGGTGGAAAACATGCGAACTGTCCTAGTGCGAGTAACGGGCCCAGATCAGCTAGGTATTTCCGCTGAACTTTTTGAAGTCCTTGCTGGGATGAACGCCACTATCAGGGATATAGAGCAAATAGTAGTCCGCCGTCGTTTGACATTGGATGTACTTATTGAAACCGAAGAAGGAGATAGCGCTCTGAAGGATCTGCTTCTTTTTGGATTTAAGCGCAATCTACAAATTGATATTGAAGAAGTTGATGACACACCAACTCAGTACAGGCAGCCTTACGCTATCACCCTTATCGGCGAGGAGCTGTCCCCGTCAGAGCTGAGTGCTGCGACCGATGCGATAGCCGATGCTAAGGGAAATATTGATCGGATAGTTCGTTTGTCTCGTTACCCAGTAATGAGTTACGAACTGTCGGTAAGTGGAGGAGATATCACAACGATGCGGCGGAGACTTATGGAAGTTGCATCTACTCGACCTGGGATGGACATTGCTATACAGCCATTTAATTTAAGCCGAAGGGCAAAACGCCTCGTGGTCCTTGACGTCGATTCTACGCTGATCCAAAACGAAGTTATTGACCTTTTAGCAGAGCAAGCAGGATGCTTAGACGAGGTCGCTTCCATAACAAAGCAGGCCATGCAAGGGGAGATTGAATTTGCCGAGGCGCTTAGAGCACGCGTTTCTCTGTTAGCTGGATTAGATGAGCTAGCGATAGAACGTGCATGGCACTCCTTAACGCTGACCCCAGGCGCCCGTACTTTCTGCCGCACTCTCGGGAGGCTTGGATATACCACAGCCATCGTCAGTGGAGGATTTACTATTTTCACTGAAAGGCTTCAAAAGGAATTAGGGATAAAGCATTCTCGGGCTAATCAGCTTGAAATTGTAAATGGAAGGCTTACCGGTGAGCTAACGGGCCCCGTAATTGATCGGCAAGCAAAGGCAGCCTTCCTGCATGAGATAGCAGAGCATGAGAACGTTCCGATAGAACAAACTGTCGCTGTTGGTGACGGCGCGAATGATTTAGATATGCTCAGTGAGGCTGGACTTGGAATTGCATTCAACGCTAAACCTATAGTTCGTGATGCAGCTAACACTAGTCTTCAGGTTCCGTATCTTGATGCCGTCCTTTTTTTGCTTGGAGTAACTAGAGAAGAAATTGAAGCAGCTGACTTTCTTGACCCTGTCGATAACTAGTTTTCGATATCGCGGACGGTTCTAAAACCTAGGTGCCCCATAGAGCTATTAATAGTTGTTGAACTTCTGGCTGCGATTCTATATCGATTGCAATATGAGTCATGGCACAGGTAGGAACCCCCTTTAATAACTTTTGACTCACCGTATGCTGGCCCTTTAGGATCCCCTCCTCCTCGTTGCTGATCTATTGAGAACCAATCGCTACACCATTCCCACACGTTTCCAGTCATCTCTCCAATTCCATATTGGTTTGGTGGATATGAGCCAACTGGCGCTGTGCCATACCAGCCATCGGTTTCTAGATTCTTGTCAGGAAATGAGCCTTGCCACACATTCATGAGGTGCCGTCCATCTGGCTCGAGCTCATTTCCCCATGGAAAAATCGGGTTTTCTAAACCGCCTTGAGCGGCATACTCCCACTCAGCTTCTGTTGGAAGACGTCCACCAACCCAGTGAGCATAAGCAACTGCATCATTCCATGAAATATGAATGGCGGGATGATCCATTCTTTCCTCAATAGATGATTGAGGCCCTTCGGGGAAATCCCAGCAGGCTCCATACACTTGGCGCCACCATGGTGTTGCTTGCACTCCTCGTGTCTCTTCAAAGTCGTCGGGAAGAAGCCCCGCAAAAACAAACGACCAGCCAATCTGTTCAGCATCTGTGCTGTAACCAGCCTCTTCGACAAATGCCGCATATTGGCCGTTAGTAACAACAAAACGATCAATAGCAAATGGTGATACACGAGCCTGAACTGTAGGCTTCTCTCCATCTTGGGAGAGCCCAAAGTGATAATTTGTTCCTAAAAGAAACTCGCCGCCATCAAGCAGGACCATATCTTCATGTCCGGTTCCTGTTTTTTGCTGCTGGTGAACTTGAGAACTCTTTTCTTTGCCACGTTGAGGGGCGCAACAATGTTCGTTCTCTGTTGTTTTATCTTCAAGCATATGTGGGCACACTACTCGCCTTTTCTTACTTCCACGACTAGTCACAAAACTTGGAAACAAACGGGTAGATTCATACTGTGGTTTCACTTGATGTAGATTTTGTTCGCGAGCAATTCCCAGTCTTTTCTGACCGTGAGTCAGCCCGATGGGCCCACCTTGAAAATGCGGGTGGAAGCTACGTTCCGCACCATGTCATATCGCTTTTGAATGATTTTTTCACTAGATCGAAAGTCCAGCCTTATTGGGATTTCGACCCTTCCGTTATAGCTGGCGAGGCAATGGACCGAGCAATAGATCTTCTTCCTGCGACATTTAACGCAACAAAAGAAGAGGTGCATTTTGGGCCATCTACCTCTCAAAACACTTACGTCTTGGCTCAGGCTCTTCGCTCAGGGTGGGAAACCGGTGACGAAATTATTGTGACGAATCAGGATCACGAAGCGAATATCGGCGCTTGGCGGCGCCTTGAAATGACTGGAATCAGGATTCACGAGTGGAAAGTCGACCCCGCTACTGGACTTCTAGAGATCTCTGCTTTAGAAGAACTAATTACTGAGAGAACGAAACTTCTTGCAGTGACGCATGCTTCAAATCTCGCAGCTACCATCAACCCTATCCGGAGCCTAGCTGACCGAATCCATGCGCTTGGTGGGGTGATAATTGTCGATGGCGTGTCTTTCGCTCCTCATGCTGCAATAGACGTGAAAGAACTAGATTGTGACGTGTACCTATACAGCACATATAAAACATATGGGCCGCATGCCGGATTGATGTACACGTCTCCTCGAGTTCTTGAGCAAGTATCAAATCAAGGTCATTTCTTTAATGCATATAAACCTACAGCTAGGTTGACACCTGCCGGCCCAGATCATGCGTCGATCGCAGCGTGTGCCGGCATCATCGATTATTACGATGCCATATTTGACCACCATTTCAGCAGCTCGGACGCAGTGGCCATTCGACAACGAATCTGTCAGGTCTTTGAACTTTTCGGCCAGCATGAACAGAAGATTATGACTCCTTTGGTGGAGTACATTGCTTCTCGTTCAGACTTCCGCCTAGTAGGTTCACCGTCTTCACAGCATTCCGATAGAGCCCCGACAGTTGCATTCCATTCATATGATATTCCAAGTAGAGATATCTACTCGAAGTTAATTAATGCTGGAATTTCTTGCGGACATGGAAATTTTTATGCCCATAGACTCGTCGAAGCTATCGGCCTTGATCCTGAAGATGGTGTAGTTCGCCTGTCCCTAGTTCATTACAACACTGAAGAGGAAGTAGAGAAAGCCTTAAACGTACTTGACGAAATAAAGCAATAGAGAACTTTTCAACCATAGCTATTTGTAGGTCTCTCTAGAATTTACGCTTGGGCCTTTCTAGATTTAGCAAGTATTCCTTAACATGAAGGAGTTCCGAGCCTCCCCCATATCCTGTTAAATTCCCGTCTGCTCCTATCACTCGATGGCAAGGAACAATAATTGGGATTGGGTTAATTGCGTTGGCTGCTCCAACTGCTCTAGCCGCTTTCGGTCGACCAATTTTTTTTGCTATCGCACCATAGGTACATGTACTTCCATATTCGATAGCGACAAGAGACTCCCAGACCTCCATCTGAAAATTAGTTCCGTTCAAGTCCAGAGGAAGATCAAAGCGCTGTCTATGCCCGCTGAAATATTCGCCGAGTTCTTTAATCGTTTCGATAACTATTTTATTGGTGGTGTCAGAGGCCGAGGCTTCATCTTCATTGTGTTTCCGACCGGGAAGCAATATCCTTCGAATGCCCTTCTTTGAAAACCTAATTTCTAGAGGCCCAACAGGACTGTCATATTTCATGAAATAGAACCTAGCGGCTTAAATGTGATACCCCTTTTGCGCCGGTAAGAAATTAGTCGAGATTCTGAGCTAGCTTATTGTGCATGCCTACTATGCATTTAGCCCGTGAACATGTAAGGGTAGATAATGCAATGAACTGGGAGATCTGGAAGTGGAATATCCTCACCGTCTTTTCGATAACCGTGTAAGTCGCGATCTTGGTGTAAGTATCCCAATCGTGCAGGCCCCTATGGGGTGGATA
>CEQN01065941.1_pt1 | contig 9924 bp, 8 predicted proteins | sample 427011 | NCBI WGS metagenome assembly CEQN01 (sample SAMEA2621277, study PRJEB7988) | marine metagenome | biome: marine biome (ENVO:00000447); feature: deep chlorophyll maximum layer (ENVO:xxxxxxxx); material: "saline water (ENVO:00002010), including plankton (ENVO:xxxxxxxx)" | depth 120 m
ACCAAAACCATTTGAATTCCACCAAAAGACTGTTTGTTTTCTCTAGTTACTTGGAGGGTTAAATCTATAGCATCCATTATGTCTGGTCTTAACATTGAAGCTTCATCAATCAACATAGTATCAATTTTATTTATCAATCTTTTGTTATAATGCTTTTTAATGTCTGTCTTTGTAATAATATGGAATGGGAAATTAAAGAATGAATGAATAGTTTTAGCATTTATATTTAAAGCTGCTATAGCAGTTGGTGCAAGTAGTACTAAATTTTTTTTAGTATTATTTTTTAGATATCTAATTAAGGAAGATTTACCGGTACCAGCCTTTCCTGTGATAAATATATTTTTAGATGATTTTTCAAAAAGAGATATTATTTCTTCAAACTGGTCATTGAGAACAAACTTATTAACCATTTTTGTTAGTGAATAACATCTTGAAGTAACTTAGTGAACTCGAATATTGCTAAAAATACTGCTACAAGTGTGCAAAAGAATATTACTACAATTAATGGTGGAATAAGCTCTGGCTTTGTTGACCCTAATGACTTAATTAAAAACATTTCTATAACTTTTTGTATTGAATATATAATGTTGCCAAATATTATCGCAGCAAAGATAGGACCTAATATAAAAAATACAAAAGGTTTCCAGGAATAAACGTCTGAAAACCCTATGTCTGTTGAATATAGATAAAAACTAGACCCTAACCAAAACAAGACTGAAATAATCTTGGCATTTTTTCTAACTTTAGCATCTTGAATCTGTTGTTGAGCGGCACGCCTACTTTCTTTTTTGCTCATGTTTTGACTCTTGATGAATACTCATTATTTTCTGTATCTATTCGAATCATTTCTCCTTCTTTGATAAATATAGGAACCATAATCATTTGATCATTATCAAGCATTGCTTCTTTTAATGTTGACGATACCGTATCCCCTTTAATAGCATCAATTGTAGACTTAACCGTGAGATTAACAAACTTAGGTGGCTGTACTTGAATTATATTATCATTCCATATAGTGACATCGCACTCATCACCATCTATTAACCATTTAGCACTCTCGTCTAGCGTATTCTTACTAACTTCAATTTGCTCATAACTCTCAAGATTCATAAAATAATATGCATCTTCTTCTTTATACAAGAACTGCATTTTTGTATTTAATACGTCTGCTTCCTGTATAGAGTCTCCAATCTTTATAGTTTTTTCTAGGACTTTCCCATTTAATAAGTTTTTTATTTTTACTTTTGTAAAAGCTTGTCCCTTTCCAGGGTTAACAAAACTATTATCAGTTATAAGATATGGTTCCTGATCTATAAGGATTTTATTCCCATTTCTTAGTAAAGAGGAATTATCAGCCATTAGTTTACTTGGTGCTGACTTTGGTGACTTATAATATCAGCCTCCTGAAGTGCTGCAATTCGTTTTGAGAGTGGAGGATGAGTAGAAAATAATTTTTGCACCATTGATGAATGGCCTTTATTTGAAATTCCAAAAGCTAACATTTGATCTGGCAATTTAGCAGAACTATATCTTTCAAGGGCTCTTAATGACGAAATCATACTTTCTTTAGATGTTAATTGCGCACCACCATAGTCAGCATAGAACTCCCTACGTCTAGAATACCAACATACAATTGTTGATGCTAAAATTGCTAATATAATCTGTGCAAAAATTGTTGTTACAAAATATCCTATTCCATACCCTCTTTCATTTTTTAGTATAACTCTGTCAACAAAATGTCCAATGATACGAGAGAAGAAAATCACAAAAGCATTTACAATACCCTGGATAAGTGTCAATGTCACCATATCGCCATTTGCTACATGACTCATTTCATGACCAATAACTGCCTCAATCTCATCACGAGTCATAGACTGGATAAGTCCTGAACTTAATGCAACCAAGGAACTATTTTTGGATGAACCAGTTGCAAAAGCATTTGGGCCCTCCGACTGAAATATACCAATCTCAGGCATTTTTATATCTAATATTTTTGACTGCTTTTCAACAACATTAAAATACCACTTCTCAAATTCATTTGAAGGATTTTTTAAAACTTTGACACCAGCCATGGATTTTGCCATCCATTTCGACATATATAACGAAATAAAAGAACCTCCCATACCAAAAACTAGTGAGAATAGCATTAAAGATTCATAATTAAGATCTATACCATTACTTTGTAATATTCCAGTAAACCCAGTCAACGAAAGGAAAATCGATAGAACTAATAAAATTGCAATGTTAGTAATTATAAAAAATATTATTCTTTTCATATAAAATATCCAGTTATCTATTACTCAATATTATAGGTTGTTTTAACATTTTCAAGTAAAAACTTTTTATCAATTTTTTTACCTCTTCGAGATTTATCCATCATAAATGGCTTAAGATCATCATATTCAAGCCTCTTACTTCTTTTAGATTCATAATTAAATAATAAGGATTGTCCTCTATTTAATATTGCTGCATAAACAATAGTTTCATCACTCTTTTTAGGGATATTTATTAATTTAATACCTCTGCCCTTAGGTAATATTGGCACAGTATTGAGTTCGCATATTATCATATAGCCATCACTTGTAATTAACAAATAATGAGTGTCTTGATCTAGATCAACCTTAATTGAAGTGACAGCATAAGAGTCTTTAGTTTTAAGAAGAGTTTTGCCTTTTTTATTCTTTACAATCATATCATCATATAAAGAAATAAAACCATACCCTTTATCTGAGATAGATAAAGCTGATAACTTATGCTCAAGAACATTCATTCCTATCAATGATATTCCATCTTGAATTTGAAAGAATTTACTCATTGGGTCACCCGACCCTCTTGTTATAGATATTTTTGTGGCATCAAGGTTATAAACAAAACCTAATTGATCCATAAATATTAATGATTTATCTGAATATGATTCTGTATGAGACATATACTCATCACCTGTTTTAAATTTAACTTTAGAGACATCATGATCATGACCTTTCAAAAATCTAACCCAGCCATTTTTGGATAAAAAGGCCGTAATGGGCTCTACTGAAGTCACAGATTTTACTTCTATTGCTTTTGATGTATCACTGTTTGTAATTAAAGTCATACGCTCTTTTCCAAATTTCTCAGATATGTCAAGGAGCTCATCTTTCAAATATTTTTTAAGCTTAATATTAGACTTTAAAATTGCACTTATGTGTTTAGCATCAATTTTTAAAGATTTTAATTCAGAAACTATATTCTTTTCTTGCAATTTAGCAAGATTTCTTATGCGTATATTAATAATTGCTTCATATTGAATATCAGTAAATTTAAATGTGCGAACAATTTTCTTTTTAGGATCATCTTCATTTCGTATCATAGAAATAATTTTATCAAGATTATTGTATACAATTATATATGCATCAAGAATATGGATGCGTTGATTAATTTTATCTAGCTCCCATGTTAACTTATTTTTAATAGTAGTTAATCTATATTTAATCCACTCAGATAGTATTTGAAGAAGATTTTTTACTTGTGGCTTTCCATCAAGACCGATCATGTTCAGATTAACTCTCATGCTTTTTTCTAAATCAGTTGTAAAAAATAGATGTGACATAATTTCGTCTGATCCATATGTTCTTCCTTTAATTTTAATGATAATTCTAACAGGATGATCTTGATCGGATGCATCCATAACACTATCAAGAAAAACATTTTTCTTGAGATGAATTTGCTCTTGTATTTGCTCAATGATTTTAGTTGTATTTGCTTGATAAGGTATAGACTCAATTATGATTTCTTTACCATGAACTGTATATGTTGCACGTACTTTTATATTTCCCGTTCCATGATTATAAATTTCATCTAATTCAGATTCACCCAACATAATTTCACCAGATGTTGGAAAATCAGGACCTTTTATAATTTTTCTTAAATCTTTCACTGATAATTTATTTGAATCTAAAAATGCGATTACAGCATTAATAATTTCTTGAAGATTATGTGATGGAATATCAGTTGACATTCCAACAGCAATTCCTGAACTTCCATTGATCAGTATATTTGGGACTTTAGACGGAAGGGTTTTTGGCTCATTTAAAGTGCCATCAAAATTAGGAGCCCACTTAATAGTTCCCATATTAATTTCATCTAAAAAAAGATCAGAAAATTTTGTCAGCCTTGATTCAGTATATCTCATGGCTGCAAAAGATTTTGGGTCATCTTGTGTACCCCAATTTCCTTGACCTTCTACAAAAGGGTGATTATATGAAAAATCCTGAGCTAACATTACCATAGCTTCATAACAAGCAGTATCACCATGTGGATGAAATTTTCCTAAAACATCACCAATCGTTCTAGCGGATTTTTTGAACTTAGATGTATGGGTTAAGGACAACTCATTCATGGCATATAATATTCTTCTTTGAACTGGTTTTAAGCCATCGGATATGTTTGGTAATGCTCTATCTAATATTACATACATAGAGTAATTTAGATAAGCTTGTTCAGAAAAATCTTTTAATGGAATTTTTTCAATAGAAGAATCTGAGTCTTTAATTATTTTTTCTAAGTCTATGTCCATAATTTAATCTACTTGCGCCAAGTCTCCTTTTTTTTCAAGCCATAATTTTCTATCTGGTGATTTTTTCTTTGAAAGAAGCATATCCATTAATGTTTTATCTTTGTTTCCAGATGATAATGTTAACTCTATAAGTTTTCTAGATTTTTTAGAAAGAGTTGTCTCTCTAAGCTGCGATGGATTCATTTCACCCAATCCTTTAAAGCGGGTTATAGATACACCATTTGAATCTTCATTAATTTTTAGTTTTTTTAATAAATAATCTTTTTCTTTCTCATCAACCACATAATAGGTAGTTTTTTTATAATCTATTCTGAATAGAGGGGGCTTAGCAATGTATATATGACCAGCTTCAATCAAAGGTCTGAAGTGTTGATAAAATAAAGCTGTAAGAAGCGTTGCTATATGTAGACCATCGGAGTCTGCATCAGCTAAAACACATATTTTTCCATATCTTAATTTACTTATATCATTGGACCCTGGGTCAACACCTATTGATGTAGCAATATCCTTAACTTCTTTTGATTCTTTTATTTTTTCTGATGTGAGTTCCCAAGTATTTAGTATTTTTCCCCTGAGAGGCAAGATTGCTTGACAAGATCTGTCTCTGGCTTGTTTAGCAGAGCCTCCGGCTGAATCACCTTCTACAAGAAATAATTCTGTAATCTTTATATCTTTAAGAGTGCAGTCAGAGAGTCTACTAGGTAGTAGTATGGATCTATTGTTATTCTTTTTAGAATCAATATTTGATGATGCTACCCTATTTTGAGCATTTCTTATAGCTATAGCAGCTATTAAGTCTCCTGTTTCAGGATGTTTATTTAAGTAAAGCTCAAACTTATCTTTCAATTGTGATGTTAATGATGACAAAATATTATTAGATTGTAATTTACCTTTAGTCTGTCCTGAAAATTGAGGGTTGCTCATTTTAAAAGAGAGGATGAAGGAAACATTTTTCCAAATATCTTCGGGGCTTAATTTAAGATTTTTAGGAAGTAGATTTCTTCTAACACAGAACTCTCTCATTGCCTCTACCATTCCAGATCTGAAAGCATTCACATGAGTTCCTCCAAAAACAGTAGGTATTAAATTAACATAACTTTCCTGTATTGGCTCAGAAGACTCATTCAACCAAATTGTTGACCATTCTATAGCATATTCATCTAAATCAATCTTTCCATGGTATGTTTCTTGTGGTACATATTCATCATTGGTGGTTTCAATTAGATAGTCTTGTAAATTGCCATCATGAAAAAAGTCTTGTGAACCAGTACCATATTTTTCATCAATTACTTTTAAGCTCAGCTTTGGTTTAAGAATAGACTTGGCCTTTATAAGACGCAATATATCTTTGACATTTAGATCTAAACTATCAAAGAACTTAGAATTAGCCTTAAAAGTTACTGTTGTACCATGTTTTTTATTAGTAGTCTTTTTTTGACTAGTAAGTTTCTGAGACATACGGCCATTAACAAACGACATAGAGTATTCTTTAGAGTCACTATCTCTAATAATTTTTAATTCTAAAGATTCTGATAACGCATTAACAACAGATACCCCAACACCATGAAGACCACCAGAAAATTTATAGTTTTTTTCCGAGAATTTAGCACCTGAGTGAAGATTTGTCATAATCACTTCAACTCCAGGTTTTTTATGTTTGGGATGAAGATCAACAGGCATCCCTCTTCCATTATCTTCAACAGATATGCTGTTATCATCATAAAAAGTTATAATGATTTCATCACAAAACCCTGAAATTGCTTCATCCACACTATTGTCAATAAGTTCTTGAACAAGATGATTAGGGTTGGTAGTGTCAGTATACATGCCTGGTCTTTTCTGTACGGGCTCTATACCTTTTAAAACTTCAATATCTGATGATGTATATTTTTTTTTCACTTTGATGATGTATAATTAAAAACATATTACTATATATATCTGAGAATATAAATGAATTATGTATTTTATGATTTTGAAACCACAGGATTGGATACTAAATTCAGCCAACCTATTCAGATAGCGGCAATTGCCGTTGATGAAGATTTTAATCAAATTGATGATCCCATAAATGTAAGGTGTAGACTGAAGGATGGAGTAATACCTAACCCCTCGGCCTTGCTTGTGCATAAAGTTCCCATTGATATTCTAAAAAATGAACAATCTTTTTACAGCATGATGGATTTTATTTATAAAAAATTTTCATCTTGGGGTCCAGCTACATTCATAGGCTACAATAGCATAAGATTTGATGAGGAAGTTTTAAGAAGTAGTTTCTTCCAATCACTATATGATCCCTACCTGACAAATACAAATAATAATACTAGAACAGATCTTTTTAAAATTGTACTAGGTTTATCGTCTCTGAATGAGAATATATTAGATATACCCGTAAATGAAAAAAATAAACCATCATATAAATTAGAAAATATAGCAAAAAATAATAATATTAAACATCTAAGTGCGCATGATGCTTTAAGCGATGTGTATGCAACCATAGGAATAGCTAAAATAATTAAAGAAAAATCTCCTGCATATTGGGAAGAGTGTATGAGAATAAGTAGCCATAAAAGTTTGATGGAGTATTTATTATTAGACGATTACTTTTTTGCTGCCTCTGAACATTCCGCTGCCAATCTAACTTTTAAGCCTATAACTTTATTAACCGCAAACCCAAATAACCAAAAAGAACTTGCCTTCTTTGATTTAGAAAATGACCCTAGAAAATATTATGATTCAAGTGTATCAGGAATAATCTCGCTCATTGAAAGTAAGCAAAAGATTGTAAGGCTTTATCAATCAAATAAATCACCAATAATTATTAGTGCTAAATTCCTAAGATCAAATAATCTGCTAAGTGATAAGGAAGACAATATCTTCAGAGAAAGATCAGACTTAATAAAAAAGAATGATAGCTTTATAAATAAATTAAATCATGCTTTAGTCGAGAGATATGAAGACTTTCAAATAACTAGATCTCCTTCTGATTTTCTTGAAGAACAGATATATAATGGCGAATTTTATAATTCAGAAGATAAACAAAAAATTAGTCGCTTTAAACAATGCAATGATCCACAAGAAAGATTCAGTATTTCAAAAGAGTTTAAAGATAGAAGACTAAGAGAAATATGTTACAGAATCTTATTTGCTGAATCACCAAGCGTTTTTCCAGAAAAAGACCTGAAAGCTAGAAAGGGTTTTATTGCAGATAAAGTTTTTTGTGAAGAAGAGAAAGTTCCATGGTGTACATTAGAAAAAGCTAAAGTAGAATTAGAGAAAATTAAGAATAATGATAAATTTAAAGATGACAGTGTATACATAAGTGAAATTGAAGACTTTCTTTCATTGGAAGAGGAAAGATACAAAAAATATATTTTTAATTCTATTGATTAGAACTTAGTGCATCTATAATTTTATCAGATGATACATATCCTGGAATCACACTTCCATCTTCAAAGAATATCATTGGCGTGCCATTGACTTGCAAGCTCATAGCTTTAGAATAATTACTACCAATAGGATTATCACAATTTTTTGGCTTTATAAAAGAACTATCAAAAAGCATATCTAATGCCTGTTGTTTATCTTCAGAACACCAAACAGAAACCATGTCATTATATGCTTCGCTGTCATTTCCATTTCTAGAAAAAAGTACATATTTAATAGTTATCCCATTAGAGACTAGATCATCTATCTCATTATGGAGTTTTTGACAGTATGGGCATGAAGTATCAGTAAATATTGTGAGAATATGTTGACTATTTTCAGCAGTGTAGACAACTGTGTCATCATCGCTTATATTGGATAAGTAATTTAATCTTGTTTTTTTATAGCTATCTTCGGTAAGATTAGTGCCAGATGATATCTCTATTATATTGCCAGCAATTAAATGTTTTAAGTCTGAAGTTAGATAATAAATTTCTTCTCCAACTTTAACTTCAAAGAAGCTTTGATTAATTTTTACAATAGTTGAAATTTTTATATTTGGATATTTATTTTCAATAGTTTTTCTAGCATCTTCTAGGCTTGCTGTTGGATTAGAACAACCAAACATAAACAATATAGATAATAGCATTATAAATTTATACATTTTTATCCTCTTGGGTGAAATTTATTATGGAATTTGATCAGTCTTTCTTTGGCAACATGAGTATATATCTGTGTGGTAGATAAACTTGAATGACCAAGTAACATCTGCACTGATCTTAAATCAGCACCATTATTCAACAGATGTGTAGCAAATGCATGCCTCAAAGCATGAGGTGAAATATTTTTATTGTTTAAAACAGCTTTAGAATAAGAAGTAATAAAGCTCCAACAGGATTTTCTAGAAATTTTTTGGCCTTTATTATTTAGAAATAAGTAGATATTATCATTCTTATCTATGATATCTTTTCTAACATTGTCTAGATAATCCTTGACCCAATCTAATGCTGTTTGTCCTATCGGCACAATCCTTTCTTTACCACCTTTACCAAGAATCTTAATCACTCCCCTTTTTAAATTAATTTGACTAAGTTCTAAATTTGTTAGCTCGGAAATCCTTAATCCAGTTGAGTATAATAATTCTAAAATTGTTTTATCTCTCTTGCCTTGAACAGTAGAACAATCAGGCGCATTTAGAAGAAGCTCAACTTCATCCTCACTTAGGTTTATTGGTAATTTTCGACCAATTTTTGGAGATTCTATTAGTTCAGCTGGACTAAACTTTATTAAACCTGAAAATACTAGCCAATCATAAAATCCTTTAATGGATGATAGTAATCTATTAATGGATGAAGCAGAAATATTTTTATCAAATTTAGATGCCAGGTAGGTATTTAAGTCCTCATCTGAGCAGTGGATAAAACTTCTTCCATTGCTCTCAAGCCACGATTTTAAATGTTTAAGGTCTAATGTGTAGGAAGATATGGTATTTTTAGATAAACCTTTCTCTATCCATATTGAATCACAATATTTTTTAATAATATTTTCATTTAAGCTGTTACGCATATAATATATCCTTATGATATAAATAATTGTACTATGTTTTAAAAAAAATAGTAAATAAAGCTATGATAAAGAAACTAAATAATACCTGCATGAATGAGTTTGACCCTGATGCCTTAGATGAGGTAAGTGCAATCAAAAATATCATAAATTCAATAAAATCATCTATTAAGCATGAAAAAATAGAAATTAGTAAATCATTAGGTAGAATTACTTCTCGTGATATTAAATCAACGCTAGATATACCTAGCTTCAAAAATTCTGCTATGGATGGTTATGCTGTAAATCTCAAATTATTAAAGTCAAATAAGTATGTGATGAAGCAGAAAGGTATCTCATTCGCTGGTAAACCTTACTCAAAAAAACTATTAAATAATGAAACC
>CEQN01373005.1_pt1 | contig 9906 bp, 10 predicted proteins | sample 427011 | NCBI WGS metagenome assembly CEQN01 (sample SAMEA2621277, study PRJEB7988) | marine metagenome | biome: marine biome (ENVO:00000447); feature: deep chlorophyll maximum layer (ENVO:xxxxxxxx); material: "saline water (ENVO:00002010), including plankton (ENVO:xxxxxxxx)" | depth 120 m
CATGAGTGTTTATGCTAATATTTATAATTGAACAAGGGTAATAAGAAAATTTTTTTATTTTATTTTTTTATCTTAAAAAAATCTAAGTTGTCAAATAACAACTATTTAATAACTATCAGTTCTTATAAACTCTTCACTTATATTGTCTGTTAAGGTAAACAGGATAAATTAGTTTTATGATCAATAACAAAATAGAAGGCCTAAATTTTTTAAAAAAATATTCGATAAATATTGGACATAAAGTGCCGGACTATACTTTCATACAAAAAAGACGGTACATATTAAAAAAAGAATTAGAGCTAAAAAAAATAAAGAAAAAATTTAAGAAACTAATAATTATAAGATCATCTGCTAAAGATGAGGATAATTTTAAAAAAACAAATGCTGGGAAATACCTTTCAAAAATTTCTGATACCAAGAATATACTTTTATTAAAAAATAACATTGAACTTGTTTTGAGCAAGCTAAAAGATAATGATTATATAATTATTCAGAATTATATTAAAGACGTAGAAATTGCGGGTGTTATTTTTACAAGAGATCATAATACTGGTGGTCCCTACTATATAATTAACTACGATAATACAGGCAAAACAAATTTAATTACATCGGGTCACAAAAACTCATTAATAAAGACGTCAATAATACATCATTCTTTAAATCATTTACCAAAAAAATTTAGTTTATTAATTAAATATATTAATAAAATAATAACTAAATTAAAAAACGATAAATTAGATATAGAATTTGCTATTAAAAATAATAATATTTACCTATTTCAAATTAGACACTTACATATAAAAACAAAAAATTTAGATAAAAAAATTAATACTGCCTTATTTAATTTTAGCAAAAAATTAAAAAAAATATTTAATAGTAATAAAGTAAATAAATCATCAACAATATTAAGTAATATGACAGATTGGAATCCAGCAGAAATGATTGGAAAAAAACCATCAAATTTATCAATGAGTTTATATAAAAAAATAATCACAGATGATATATGGGCTAAACAAAGATCTGATTATGGCTACTCTGATGTAAGACCAAATAAATTGATGTTTAATTTATTAGGTAGCCCATACATAAATGTTAAAACTGATTTTGAATCTTTCTTACCAAAAAAAATAAATAAAAAAGATAAAAACAAAATTATATATAAATATATTAATGAATTAAAAAAAGATCTATCTAATCATGACAAAGTTGAATTCAAAATAATCGAAACATGTTTTTCATTAAACACACAAAAAAAACTTCGTAGAATAAAAATTAAAAACTCTTCATATATAAAAGAATTAAAAAAATTAACAGAGAATATTTTAACAAATAAAAATCAATTTTTTAATGCTGAACTTAATAAAATTAGTAAGATAAACGAAGAAATCAATATTCTCAAAAAAAGCAATTTAAGTCCTGTAGAAAAAATTTATTACAGTATTCATAAGTGTAGAGAAATTGGGACTCTAAGCTTTTCTGGAATAGCAAGAATAGCATTTATATACACAAAAATTTTAATAGATCTAAAGGATAAAAAGGTAATTACATCAAGTTTTTTAGATAAGTTCTTTTCATCATTAAATCTTATTTCAGATGATATTCTTAAATTAGCATATAAAACAAAGAAAAATAAAAAATTAAAAAAAAAATTTGATACTCTCTATGGTCACATTAGGCCATCTACTTATTCAATAGAAGTTAAAAACTATAAGCAAAATTTCAACAATTACTTTAAATCAGTAAATTATAAAAGTACTATCAAATCAATCAAGGTATTGAAAAAGGAAACTAAAGATTTAAACAAAAATTTAAAAACTATAAGTAAAAAATTAAATTCAAATATATTTTTAAATGACGCAAAGAAAGCTATTGAAGCACGTGAGTATTCTAAAAACGAATTCACAAAATTTATAGATTTTATCTTTGAGAATATAAGTAAATTATCAAAAGAAATGGGCATAAACGAGAGTAAAATGAAATTTGTAAATATAGAAACTTTGCTATCTCAATATGAAAATCTTAGTATTTCAAAACTTAAAAAAATATTATTGCAAGAAATCAAAAATAATAAAAATGATTATGAAATTTTATCACAGACAAAGTTACCTGATGTGATAAAAAGTTATAAAGACATATATTATTATGAAATAAAAAGAAATGTTCCTTCCTATATAACAAAATCAATAATTACCGGACAAATAATTCACCTTAAAAAAAATATGAATTTTGATCTTTTAAAAAACAAAATTGTTGTAATTGAAAATGCTGATCCGGGATATGATTTTATATTTTCTTATAATATTAAAGGTTTAATAACTAAATATGGAGGATCAAACTCTCACATGGCAATTAGATGTCAGGAAAACAATATACCTGCAATAATAGGATCTGGTGAAATTGACTTTGAAAATATAATTCAAAAAAAAACAATACAAATAGATTGTAAGAATAATAACTATAAAACTATATTCTAAAATGAAAAATTTTTTAATCACACCTTTTTTATTTAAAAATAAGTATAAAAAAATAGTTTTAGGTTTAAATCATGAATGGTATGAATTTGCTAAAAAAAATAAAATTAATCTAATTATTGTTAACAATAAAAAAGAATTAGATAAAATTTTTAAGATTAAAATTCACGGTTTAATACTATCAGGTGGTAATGATTTAACTAATATAAAAAAAAATACGATTAATTCATTACGTGAAAAAAATGAAGTAGAAATTATAAAATATATTATTAAAAAAAAGTTACCAATTATTGGTATTTGCAAAGGTTTTCAATTATTTTCAAAAATTTGTGGTTCGAGTATTGTAAAAATCAATAATCATCAAAACAAAAATCACAATGTAATAATGAGAAATAATAGATTATTAAATAGAAAAAGTATTAATACCAATTCATTTCATAAATATGGAGTAAAAAATTTACCAAAAGCATTTGAAATTGTTGGAACTACAAAAGATAATAATATTGAAATTGCAATCAATAAAAAAAAAAAATTTTTAGGTTTAATGTTTCATCCTGAGAGAAAAAATAAAGATCAACTTCAAATAAATACTTTAATTACTAAATTTATTAAATAAATGAATTTAGTAATTTTAGCAGCTGGTAAATCATCTAGAATTTTTCAAAAAATTAAAAAAAATAAATGCTTAATAAACATTAATAAAAAACAAACAATCATTGATAAAATAATTGATGAAGCAAAACCCTTTTTTAATGAGATATATGTAATAACTGGGTTTAATAATAAATACTTAGAAAAAAAAATTTTTACCAAAAATAAAAATGTAAAATTTATATTTAATAAGGAATACAATAAAAAAGACATGCTTCATTCAATTTATATTGGGTTAAAAAAGTCTAAATCGGATACTGTGATATGCTATTCAGACATTATATTTGATCAAAAAGTCTTTAAATCAATTAAAAAAATAAATAAAAAAAAATACTTAACTTTACCACTACTTAAAAATTGGCGAAATTTATGGAAAAAAAGAAATAAATTACAAATATTAGATGCTGAGGAAATTATTCTGGATAAAAAAAATTTTGTTAAGAAAATAGGTAAAAAAATAGATATTAAAGATAAAAATACTAAAAATCAATTTATGGGTATACTTTATTTGCCTAAAAATATTAAGGCCAATATAATAAAGTTTTATAGAAAAATTTTTTACAGAAAATTTCAAACAACAGATTTTATTCAATACTTAATTAATAATAAATTAAAAGTTAAAGCCATACCGATGAACACATTTTGGTATGAAATAGATGATTACAATGATTATGAGTATTTTAAAAAAAATAAATTTATTAATTAGAGATTTTTTCAGATATTTATATTTTCTTATCAATAAAGGGGGTTTTTATAAAATTTTTTTTTTAGAAAATGAAAATACGTACCCTTATTTAGCTGAGATTATCAAAAGAAATATTTCCAGAAAAAAAAGAATTTTAATTTTTTCACAAGATAAAAATATAAAAATGAAAATTTCTTTAAATTTACCTATACTAATATTGGAGACAAATTTTTTTAGTGAAATTTTTTTTTTAACTCTTAAGGCAAAATATCTTATTTCAACAACAACTGATTTGGATACATCCACAATATTTAAGAAAACATTAAATAAAAAATGTAGATATATTTATATACAACATTCTCACATAGGTCTTATTAATGGCTATAGAGAAAAAGCCTTTATAAATTTTGATGCAGTTCAAATTATTAATAAATATCAATATGAAGATATGAAAGAAATAAATAAAAAGTATTTTAAAAAAATTAAAAGATTTAAATCATCATATTACTTTATAAAATTTCAAAGAAAACAAATTACTTATAAAGATAAACATAATATACTAATTGCACCTACATGGGGCACCGACTTCTATGAAAACAATTTACATATAGATATATGTAATAATCTTATTAATAAAAACTATAATATTACATTTAGACCACATCCAATGACTATTAAAAAAAATAAATATTTTTTAGATGAATTAGAAAAACTAAAAATTCAAATTGATAAAAATCCTATTATATATTTGGGAAATTTTAATAATTTAATATCTGATTGGTCAGGTATAATATTTGAGTTTTATTTAATTCATAATAAAAAATCATTTTGCATAAATACATCTAAAAAAATTAATAATCTTAAATATGAAGAATTTAAGTCTAAACCTATTGAATTTGATTTAAGAAATAATGTTTCAATTAATTATGAAATAAATAATTGGCAAGAAATATTTAATGATTTAGATAAGGACAATAACAATGATAATGACAATGACAATAATATAAAAAAAAACTTTTATTAAACTCCTTTTTTTAAAATATAAAAAGTTCTTCCATCATCATAAAAATTTACAGACTTATATTTATTTTTATATAAAATTTTATAATTATAATCATTTATTAGATCAGATACTTTTTTTTCAAATTCACTATTTGTTTCTATTTGAGGGTGATGACTCTCTATAAACAACAATCCTTTGTTGTTAAGTAGTTGATTAATTTTTTTAAAATAAGAATTTGTGTCAATTATACCCTTATCTTCGGTAGAATGATTAGCGAGAGAAAATATGATATCAAAATTGTCATCAAACTTAAAATTATTAAAATTTTCATGTAAAAAGTGAACTTTGCTTATGGACAAATAATCTCTCACTAAATTTGCGATATTAACCGAAATTTGATGGTGATCTATACCTACTAATTTTTTATATATTGGCTTAATAGACATGCTTAAAAACCCTGTATTACAACCAATATCTAAAACCTTTTTATTATTGGTAAATTCATCTATTTTTAACTCTCTAATTCTATATTTTGTATTTCGAAGACCTCTTAGAGGCACTTTATCAAAACTTTGATAAAGATAACCATTTCCATAATCATATTCTTTATTATTTTTTAAAATATCAATTATTTTAAATCGTAAACTTCTATGTTTATCAAAAACTATTTGATCTAGGAATTTATTAAATTTAGAAATCATTTAAATAATTTTGAGAAAATGATATTGATCTGATCATTACTCATGTAAGAAAAATAACTTCCTTTGTTATTTGTTTTTATTTGATTTTGATTTGTTAAATAATTCATATCATTTAAGATAATTTTTTTAAATTCAATTAATCTAATAAGTGGGTCTACAAAAGAAAACCATAACCTATAAATATTTTTAATATCAAATGTTGATAAAAGATCAAATTTAAAGTTGTCAAATTTTTCTGTATATTGTGAAATAATTTCACCCTGATCTATATTTTTAGACATAAAAAAAGATGTTGCTCCATAACTTTTATAAACCTGATACATATAAAGAGAACCATCAGCGCCTCTTATATCCGGTAGAGTAGCTGGATGGATATGTACAAATTTGATATTTGTTTTTAATATTTCTTTATAAATTTGATTGCTTGTATTTATATAAATAAGTTTCTTATTAAGTAATGATAATACACTATTTGAATTAATAGACTTAGAATATACAAATTCTATTTTTTTGGAAATGTTATATATATTTTCATGTTGATACATATCTTTTAAAAAATTTTTTCTAACTTGAAAAAAATTTTCCACATAATCAATAAATTGAATTACTTTTTTTATTTGTAAATATTTTAAAGGATATAAATTATTATTTCTAAAATTTAATTTTGATGTAAAAGAATAAGGTAAGATCTTTAAATTGTTTTTAATAAGATATACAGGTGTTTCTAAAAATATTTCATTATCAATTAAAAACTGAATATAGGCACGACTGATTGGATTATCATCTATCAAAATAGACAGATTTTTTGTTATTAGCATCAATCTTTTTTTTTGCTAAAAATTTTTTTAGTTTTGTTAATTAATTCTTTAATCTTTAATTTTATAGATAAATAAACACTTGCAATTGCAACTCCTAAGGTAGCCAATATTTGTACAATTATGCTAGATGAGCCAGGGTCAAGATAAGCATAAGTATTAGTTTGAAACAAAAATACAATGATAAAAGCACTCAGAAAACTAATTTTCATATAATTTAACTTTACCGTAATTTGCTGAATTTTGAAATTCATAATATCCAAAAAATGTTTTCTTTTCTAATAAATTTGGCTCAACATTTAAAATTATTGAATTTAGTAATCTAGAGGTATTAACGTTGTCCAGTTTTTTTGTAGCAAATTTTTTATATTTTTCTGGTAATTTAACAGCATTAAATATTTCAATTCGATCTTTGGTAAATAAGTATTGCGAATCTTGAGAATTTTTTTTATTTAATTCCCACCCATGATCAGCTTGCAGCACAACAATTGAATTAGGATCCTTTTTAGATAATAAGTTAATTAAATCATTTATTTTATTTAATGTGCATAAATAATTATCTAAATATCCATTTTCAAAATTTTCATCAACTTGCTTTTTATATGTACAATCTTTGTTTAAAACAAATGGTGTATGTGGGTAAATATGATGAACAAAAAAATAATTTTTTGAACTTTTGTGGAAATTTTTTGAATTAATAAAATTTGTAAGTTTTAATATAGCATCATTATTGTCAATATTTTTAGTATTCTTATTTTTTAAATTTATTATTTTTCTTAATATACCATCTATGTAACTATTTTCAAAAAAAAGAAAAATTAAAGAGATATTTTGATAGAAGTATTTGGATATTAAATTTTTATTTTTTAAAAGTGAATGTTGTGGTGCAAGTGAGTCAGGACGAAAATTATTGCCAATCCAAGAAAAATTATAATTATTATTTTCTAAAAAATTTATTAGTGAAATATTGTTATGATTTTTAATAAAGAAATTAGGAAAAAAAAGATCTCTATTAGGATATTGATTACTATTTTCATTTACAGGATAATTATTATAAAAAATTGAAGCTAGAGATAAATAAGTTGTATTATATGATGAAAATGAATTTTCTAAATATATAAAGTCATTTTTTATTAAATTTTTTTTAAAGTTTTTAAATTTTTTTGATAAATTAATATTGTTGTCAGTCATACTCTCAATTGAATTCATCCCATCTAAAATGATAAAATATATATTATTGTCAATCTTATCTTCATTTTTATAATTTGAATAAGTATCATCATAGGAAATTACATTTGTTTGATCTGATTTATTAATATTAAAAATTAAATAAAATAAATTTATAACAAAAAATATAATTATAGTTTTGAAAAAAATTTCAGAATATTTTTTAGTAAAGATAAAAAAAGTTAATAAAATTAATATTTGAAAGTAAAAAATATATTTTGTAACGAAGGCATAAAAAAAGGATGAAAAATATAATAACGATGAATAAAAAATAATTATATAAAAAAAATTTTTTTTTAATAAAAAATATAAAAACTTATCAATTAAAAATAGACTAATCATTAAAATAACTGGGATTATAAAGATGATAAAAATTTCAGAATAAAAAAGTTGCTTTAGATTATTTGGATTAAGAAAAAAAATTGATGGGAGTAAAAAAAATATACTAGATAAAATAAGATGCTTTTTTATTGTCATGCTGAAATTTTGTTTAAGTAATCTCCCAATCTAAGGCTAAGTTGAATAATAGATAAAGTTGGATTACAAGTCCCTCCTCGAGGAAAAACAGAGCTTCCACAAACGTATAGGTTTTTAGTTCCCCACACTTTAAGGTTTTCATCAACAACACCACTTTTTGAGTCTTTGCTCATTCTAGTTCCACCCATATGATGATTTCCACCAATAAAATTCCCATCCTTTTCATCAATAGGTAGCTGATCATTATGGATTTTATTGTTTAATGATATTCTTCCTAAGTTAAAATCGACAAATTCTTTAGCAAGTATTTTTGAACTAGTAATTATTGTTTTTTTATCTAAAGAACCTTTTTTCCAAAAAAGTTTTAATTTAGGCATACCAAATATATCTACATTATTTAAATCAAGTTCTATTCTGTTAGAAATTTCAGGAAATTGTTCAGAAACAAGAAATAGCTGTCCTGTACAAACTAATTTTTTATCAAAACTATTATATAAGTTTTCTAAATATCTGGGAGCTAAACAGGATAGTTCAGTAATAATTTTTTTTGATATATTACTTGAACCTGGATAATGATAAAATCTGAAAGTTGCACCTAAAATATTTAAGTTTTTTTTTTGATCATTATTTAGCTGTAAAAAAAAAGCAGGAAAATCACTATCTTTTCTTTTGACATCTTTAAGTTTTGTTATGAAATCACCAATGTGTAGGTGTGGATGTTCAAAAAAATATTTTCCTATATTGTTATTTGAATAAATCTGTGAATTTGGATTATTTTTTTTTAACCATAACAATAATCTAGAATTTTCTAATCCACCTGTGCATAATATGAAATTATTTGATTTAATTTCCTTTTTATTATTCTTAAAATCAGAAATAAGAATTTTGGTGACCATTTTGTTTTTAATTACAGCATCAATCAAATTAGAATTTAAACACAAGTCAATATTTTTTGAGATTTTAATTTTATTTATATACTGTTTAGAGAATAAGTGTGGTTCATTAACTTTTTGATAATTAACTCTATTAAATGAAGGCATCTCAAAATTAAAAGTATTGAAATTATTTTCTATATTTAAAATTTTACATGCTTCATCTAAATAAAAATCTAATGATTTCTTTTGAATTGGCCAAGAACTTAAGTCGTATTTTTCAAATTTTTTAAAATCATCAATATCAAAATTCCTTACCCATCCACCCCAGTGATTTGTACTTCCACCGAAATACCTTAATCTAGTTGTCGATAAATCAAAATAATTATCACCAATGACTTTACCAGTGTAAATTTCTTGAGATCTTTCTGAAATATCAAAAGAACCACCTTCGATAATCAAAATCTTAAGTTTTTTTGACAATTTTTCTGAAATAACCAGCCCTGAAGCACCAGCACCTATAATACATATGTCGTATGATGATTTTATATTTTCTATATTGTCTAATATCATTTAATCGTCAGAACTAAGATACCAATGATTATTATTTAAAGATTTAATTTTTTTCTTACCAAAACTTAAATAATAAATCGAATTCAGCGTCATAATTGTGAGTATTGTTTTATTTAAAAAACTTTTAAAAAAAATACGTCTATTCATAACAATTAAATATCAAATAAAATTTCCATTTCAATGGATACTTTAAATATGTATAAATTAACTATATTAAATTATATTGGTAATCTCTTGCTAGTATTACCTCTTCTGGTAAATTCAGCTCAACATCGTCAATTTTTATTATTTCATTTTTACTAATATTTTTTTTCAATATTGCATTATCTGTTAAGCCAAGTGACAATACTTTTTTACTCTTAGATTCTTGAGATGTAATTAATTTTCCTCTTGCACAAAATCCACCCTCACCATCAAGTTTTTCACCTTTT
>CEQN01199515.1_pt1 | contig 9899 bp, 21 predicted proteins | sample 427011 | NCBI WGS metagenome assembly CEQN01 (sample SAMEA2621277, study PRJEB7988) | marine metagenome | biome: marine biome (ENVO:00000447); feature: deep chlorophyll maximum layer (ENVO:xxxxxxxx); material: "saline water (ENVO:00002010), including plankton (ENVO:xxxxxxxx)" | depth 120 m
GAATGGTTAGGTGGTGCGCTTGGCAGCTTTGGTCTTATAGCGATTGACGAATCAACGACAATCAAAAACCATAAGGCCAAACGCAGTAAGAATTTAGTAAAGATTGCAGACAAATTCAAGTACAAAAGAATATTAACTGGCTCTCCAATTACACGATCACCTCTGGATATATACCAGCAATGTGAGTTTCTTAGACCAGGCTTATTAGGACATGAAAACTACTATAGTTTTCAAGGTATGTATGCAGTTATCAATCGTAGAACTATGGGTACTCACTCCTTCCAACAAGTTGTAGGATATAGGAACCTCGATACTCTAACCAATCTTCTTGATCTACATTCGTATCGTGTACTGAAGAAAGATTGTTTGGATCTACCAGAGAAAACTTATACTGCACGATATGTTACTCTAACTGATGAGCAACATGTTATGTATAAGAAGCTACAAGATGAAGCCATGTTATTGTTTGATGATGGTGAGATGGTTACAGCACCAGCTATCATTACACAATTACTACGCATACAACAAGTTATGTCTGGTCATTTGAAAACAGATGATGGTGAAATGAAATACTTTCAATCTAATAGAATGAAAGCACTCGAAGAAATACTCGAGGAACATGATGGCAAGGCTATCATCTGGTCACGATTTAGATATGACATTCAACAAATAACAAAACGATTGAATGAAAAGTATGATGGTGCAGCTGCATCTTTCTTTGGTGATACGTCTGACGAATCAAGACAGAGAATTATTGAGAACTTTCAGAACCCAAAGCACAAGCTAAGATTTTTTGTAGGCAACCCAGCAACTGCTGGATATGGCTTGACTTTGACAGAAGCTAACCTTGTAGTTTACTATGCGAATGACTTTAATTTAGATACAAGGCAGCAATCAGAAGACAGATGCCATAGAATAGGACAGAAGAATAAGGTTACTTATGTTGATCTTATATCTGAAGGAACTCTTGACGAAAGAATTGTAGAATCTTTAAGGAATAAAATAAACCTTAGTGCAAAAGTATTAGGAGAAGAAGCAAGACAATGGCTAACTCTAAAACCAAAGAGGAATTAATAGAAGCAGTATGTGATTATAAAAAAGGGTGGACGAACCTAGAGAACGCAACAAAAGAGATATCAAATCTTAGTGGTCTGGACACTTCAATCGCATCTGCATTTTTGAAAGCCATGAAACGTAACAACGTTACGCAGATACGTGGGTATTCAAAAGAGCCGGAAAGATTGTTGAAAGGTAAAGAAGGTAAAACGAATCAGTTAAAGAGGAAGTAATGGATTTCTTTATAATGCTATGGTACTTAATATGTTATGTAGCTATCGTCAGTATCTTGATAGCTATACTGCGTATCTAAACTCCACACATCCCATCACATTCACCAAGAAATAAATCTGGTGTGTCTTCATCTCCCAAGTTTGCTTGACGTAATGGTGTAGCTGAAGAGTGTACGAACTGATCCTTTCCATTCGCAGCTATCTTTCTTATCGACTCATCAAAGGCACAGGCTTCTTCCCACAACTCTGGTTGATCCTTCTTCATCTCTCTCCATGTTGCATTGTTATGATATGGACATGCAACGCAGGCGGATTTAACCAAGGGTCTATCTGGATAATGTTTCTTGAACCATTGGTGACAATCTCCCCGGCTCATACCAGCTTCGATCAATGGAAACCTATTGATAGTCCACTTATCCCTAGCTTCCTTTACCCTTTCTATTTCATCTGTAGATATACCTATCCATTGTTCAACTAGTGTTTCCTTTGGAACTTTCTTGTGTTTCTGTACTCCTAGTTTTTCTCGCACACTTTTTCTGATGGGTCTTATCTTATAGTCTGTAGTACATTGTCTACGTCCTAACCCGGTGTCTGTAAAAAAAGGTATGGTATTGTATGCTTGACCCAAGACATTCAATCCTTGCTCCTCGTTTCTTTTTAGATTGCCACCAGTAGTTATCTCCAGTTTCACCCGGTCATTGGTCAAACGTTTCAACTCTGTCTTGCACCAGTTAAGATGTTCATAGATATGAGGTGGTTCAAATTGTGTGTCCGCAAAGATAGCTACATCTGGCATGGGAGATAGCTCTCCTTTAGCAGCCATCAATAACATTACAGTTGATTGTACTCCAGCTCCAAAGCTAACCACTCTTAGCTTTGCGTTCTCTACTGGTTTACTAAAACTATACATGACTAAAAAAAGTGGGGGAGATCATGGAGAAAATCTCCCCCGAGGTGTCCCTTACGGGTAGGAGGGATTATGAGTATGATTCGTAGCATACCATCATTCTCCTTTCTTGTCGCTAGTTATGTTCTTATCTGATTGTACTTTCCAAGGATCATAACATTGTTCTCCTTGACAACAATCATCTATAACTTGCTTACATAAAGAACATTGCACATGACCATGTACATATAAAGGATCTCCTTCATATCCACATCTGTTACATAACATTATTCTCTACCCCCACTTACATTTCTCCATAGATCATCTGGTCTTTTCATTGGTGCTGAATGGACATATCTATATGACTTCCAACATCCACCTTCAATGTACTCTTCTTTGTGTACAATCTTTGCAGCTGCTTCGCAATCTACTTCTTTCTCAAAGTTTACAACCATTAGAAAGCTATACAAAACAATCTGTGTTCCTGTTACTGCTCCTTCATAGATCATTATGAACCTACTGTGGGTTCAGCTGGATCATAATACTTTTCGTATTCTCTCCGAATAATAACAGATAGTTGTCGTGTCATTGTTCTCTGCTCCGTAACTGCTATAGCTTTTAACTTATCGTGGTCTTCCGGGAGAAGAGCTACATTTCTAAAAGGTAGCTCTTTCTTGTTAGGAAGACTAATAGTTAGCTTATCTTTTAAATGACCTTTTGCAAATTCATTCTCATTCATAGTTACCTACTCCTTAATTGTTATACTCTAGGTAACTACTTGTACACTAAGGACAAGTTATGGTCAAGTATCTTGAAAGATGGGTGCTATTACTTGTGGCTCTACTATTCTCATTGCCCGGTACTTGATCCTCTTTCTTTTGTCTGCGTAGTTTAGCAATACATGTGCATCAAAGATATCTCCGGGTTGTACATCCATGCGAGATACAAGTCGTTCTGATAAGAATACTTGCTCCCCTTCCTCTGTGATTGCGAATCCACTACCACTAGACGTTAAGTATTCTACAAGTATCTGCTTAATCTGATCCTTTGGATTATTATAAAAAGATATTGGTGGTTTTAAGTTTCCATGTTCATCATATTTATTATATTCACTCATATATTAACTCCTTCTTTCCTTAGTTTGGTTACAAATTCTCTCAATTCTTTTTGTGCCTGGTTTGCGTTGCTCGATAGGTCTTGATGTTGCGGCTTTGCAATCCATTGTTCCATAGTACGATCTACTTCTCGTCTTAGAAACTGCAACTGGTATTCTTCAGCCCTATTTATTTTTCGCATTGGTCTTCTTACCTTTCGTCAAATGAGTCCTAATAGCTTTCGATATATGTCTGCCACCATTTCTCCATCGGTGCTGGTTTGCCCATCTGTTTGCATGTTCTTTCTCTTTGTTAAGAAAGTTATTAATTGCGAACTCATCAGCTATGGATTTCTTTTTGTTATCCATACTTCTTCCCCTTCTGTGCTTCTTTGAATTGCTGAAGTTTAGCCTGGTTTTCAGAACTCCAACCCTCACCAACTCGTTGAGCCTTGGCTTGCTTTTGTTCAAGCCTATGTATTCTTCTTCTGTTTAGCTCACTATTCGCCCAATTCAATCCACATTTAACAGAACAAAAGTTGCCGAACTTCATAACATAATGTCCAGTAAACACTTCTGTAATGTAGGAAACTCTACCATTCTCATCTGTAACCGGTGTTTCCTTCTTAATTTCTTCGGGACCTTGGTAAGCATGTGTACTGTAATGCGTCACAGTTTTTCGCTTGGCTTCCCTTTGACAAGTGTAACACTTGGGTACACTTGTCACTCTGTCCTCTCGAATTAATCTCTCTCCAGATAGATCACTTCGTATGCTTGTCATTATCAATCTCCTCTTTAATTGCTAAACCAATTTGCATTGCCAACTGTGGTACTATGGCATTACCTAATCCTTTAAGACGGTCCACCCTTTTGGATATCCCATGAGCCACTCGACCCACGTCGGGTTCAGCGAACCAGATGCCTTCGTCTTCCCTAATTCTGGATGGTTGCCCAACATCTTCTGCATCTTCCCACCGGGTTGACCCGCCGCGTCCTCGTTGGCTGATGGTGTAGGCCACATCTTCTCTTGTACCTTCGTACCCAAGTTGTGGCTCCTCTTCCCTTCCTTGATCGAAGGTGGTATCGAAGTCCCGTCCTTGTAATCCCTCGCCCGAGGTGTCGGCCATAGTTGTTCCTTCCCCTCGACCAACTCCTTCAGACCTCTCCCATAACCTTTGGTCGTCCTTCCCGGTTCCTTGGCTCGAGGTGTAGGCCACATGTGAACTGGTTCTGGATCTTGTGCGTCCTTCACCGCTGAGATCAGATTGATCTGATGGTTCTTCTCGATTAAATTCTCCTTGGATCTCGGTCCTCTGTTCCCATCCCAAGCATTTGGAGTAGGCCATAGTTTGCTCTCTCGCATGTCCTTGATGGGATACCCATGCTTCACTTGTTCTGCTAGATTTCCCGGAGGAACTGTGTTGCGTCCACTTTTGTTTCTCATCTCCTTTCTTTTCTGCATCCCCTCTTCTGTCCTCTCGTTTATGTTGGTTGATGTTGGTGTCAGCCACATCTCCTCGTACTGAACTTGCGAGTACAGATTGTGCTTCTTGGCTGCTTGAGTCCCCAACCTCTTCTCTACTGACTCGAAGCCTTCCTCTCCCCCCACTCGAGGTGTCGCCCAAAGTTTCTCCATCCCCGTCTCTTGCACTTGTGCGTACAGACCTTGATGCCTCTTGGGATTTGGAGTTACGTTCTTCGAGTCGTCCACTATTGGAGTCCTCCACATTTTTGCAGACGATCCATAATCTATCTCTCCTATGGGGAGCATTTTTGGAACAAGCTGGTACAATAAACGTCCGTGTGGCGTAGCCTTGGCTTTCCATGTCAGACAACACTTTGTCGAGGCCCAGGGCAACGTGACCATAAACGTTTTCGAAAACGCACCAAGAGGGTCTTTTGAATGTAACAATTCTAAAGATGTCCGGCCAGATGTGGCGGTCATCTTTTTCGCCTTTCCTAAGTCCCGCGACGGAGAAGGGTTGACATGGGTATCCTGCTGTGAGGATGTCGTGGTCTGGAACAAGTCTTTCTGGGTCATTAGCTAACTCCTTTACATCTGTAGCTATAGGTATGTTTGGAAAATTCTGGTTAAGTATTTGTCTGCACCACTTCTCTGTGTCACAGAACATAATGGTCTTAGATAATTCAGCCCAAGAAAATCCCAAGCTGAAACCACCTATGCCACTACATAAATCTACGTGTCTAAGTCTAGTGGTGGAACTCATCTGACCACTCCTCTATATCTGTATGTCCTTCTACATCATCATTCATTCTGTCATAAACAGATTGCTCTGCTTTGGTGGCAGCTTCAACGTAGCTTCTAGCCTTCACCTCAACTACATCTTCATAGGTTACTCGAACTCTAAGGTAGTAAGTATCTTTTCTCTTTTTACTCATCACTCATCCCCACATCTACATCAAGATAACCACAGAACATGTCTGATTCATCTCGATAAAACCATCTGCAATACTCAATCTTATCGCCAAACTTTTCATTGATCTTTTCTAAGATAGGATGGGGAGGTCCCCATGCAGTAAGAAATTCTATGGTTACAATTTGGTCGTCTTCTTTCTCAATGACAACTCTGCTATCTCCACCCCCAAAATTGTAGGCATCCCATTTCGTACCCCAGTTTTTACTACACCAATCATAATCCCACTTACCATCTGGTGTTGGTATGATTGCGTTGAATGTAAAAGGCATCTCTTCTCCCTCTGTGTCTTTGCCTTTCACAAATTCAAGAAACTTATCTGTCGTTCCTTGATCCTTGAAACTTATATATACTTCATTAGTGCAATGATTAGGCATTACTTTCTCCCTTCTAATAATCTAAATAAATCCATTTGAATATTAACTAAAGACATCTCGTCTTCTAACTTACGCAGATGCTCCTCTGCCTCTGCGTAAGTGTCAAAGGTTTCGTGAGTAGGATAAATCTCCCACTCACCAACACCATTCTCACAAGGAACTATTCGCATGATGCCTTGTCCTTTGTGAACCATGCTTTCAATGTGTCATCATTAATTCTATACTGTTTGTCAGTAAGAGTATCGACTACGTTCCAACGATTAGTCCTTGCTTTCATATTGAAACCAGAAACTTTGAACTTCTTACCTTGATAAGAAAATACTTTATCAAAGTCTACGTTGTCATAGTCATGGGTGGTAGTTAAAACCCAATCTAAATCTTTCTGTTCTTGTGACTTAGCACCTTGAACCTTGCAACTTACTTTATTAAAGGTCAGACAATCTTCATCAAACCTACCACTACCTAGATTAATCTCAAGACCTAGAGTATTCTCTACATCTTTCAAAGCATTTACTATTGCATCTCTAATGATACGGCATTCATTCTTATCTATCTTTGTAATCATAATTGATTCCTTCCTTGTAATAATTAAAAGATATCTCAAATATAATGTTGTTATAATATATGTCAAGAGGTATTATAAAACAATTTACAGATTTACACTTTATATATGTTTTACCAGAGAAAATAATTTTATTTTTTTTCAAGTGGTTTTGTTTGTAAACACCGTAAACACCGTAAACCAAACCTATTATATATGCCCTCACTTGTTTACATAGGTTTACATTGTTTACATAATTTCTTATAAATGTTCTTATATGGAAAATAAACTTACGAATAGACAGAAGACATTTGCTGAAAAAATTGTCGAGGGAATTTATAGCAACGCAGAATGCGCAAGACTTTCTGGTTACAATATTGATAGAGCCAAGGAACATGCGTCCAGACTTTTGAATGGCAGAGATTATCCACATGTACTGGCATACATAACTGAGCTTCGAGAAGAAAGGGAGAGAAGATATGGTGTCACTCTCATTGGTCAACTTGAAAGGTTGCATAAACTTTCTCTTGGTGCTGAAGAAGAAGGACAGTTTTCGGCTGCGATCAACGCAGAAAAAATTCGTTCTGCTCTTGGTGGTCTTACTATAGATAGAAGAGAAACAACTCATAACATAGACCAGCTATCAAGAGATGAAATCGTATCAAGACTTGCAGATTTACAACGTAAATATCCACAAGCATTTCTAGTTGATGGAACATATAAGGACATAACAAATGAGCAAGGGAATGGAGAGCAATCTTTGGAAACAGATGAAGAGAAACTTGCCCTCGAACATGATAGCAACGAGGATAGAAAATAGAAATGGTGGTGGCATACCAGACGTACACTTTCTTTGGTATGGGTTGCCTTTCTGGTGTGAGTTAAAGACAACCAAAAGCAACGCAGTAAACATCTCTCCCCATCAAGTGGCTTGGAATTATAAGTATTCTGTAAGTGGTGGGTTAAATTTCTTCTTGGTAAAGCACCTCTTTTGGGGGGATCTATTTTTATTTCGAGGGGATCAAGGTGCAAGATTAAAGGATCAAGGTCTTTGCGACCTCGCACCTTTTTACACGTTGCGAGCTTGCGACTTTGCGTCCTTGTTTGCGTCTTTGCAACCTCTTGTACTGGATCATTATAAAAAGAAACTTGAAACAGTACCGGCCCCGAAGGGCCGGACCGACAAGGAACCTGGTTAAACTGGTTCGACATTAAATATATGTCTTGCGTTCCTCAATGTTCCCATGAAACAACGGACAACTTTTCCGTCGTAGTTCGTAATACGATAAGCCTCACTAGAATTTGGAACGGTCTTGGCTGACCATCCAGTAGCAAGAACTCTTTTATCACTCTTATTATAATCTAGTACGTAAACCAGGTATCTCGGGTTTCCGTAAACTGAATTGTTAAGGCGTTGAACGATATGTAAAACGCCTTCATGTTCCATAACATTTTTCATTTTGTATTTCCTCCATAAGAAAAAGAACTTGTGTCCAGCTCTTCAGCCGGCGGATGTCTAATGGTTCAAGATCGTTGACTTGATAGACAACTACATACCAAGGAGATCCCTCGTAGTTTTGGGACACCTCGAATCTATATTGGTTAGCACCATTGGGTGCTAACCAGATATCCATAGATAAATTATTCATTACCATGAAGCCCTATAGTAAACATGATTCCAAACTCTCTCATGTTCTGGGTAGGATTCAAGCCAAGCCTTTGCTCTTCTAAAGATCTCAGCATTTTCTTTCTTGTCTTCTTCATGCCATTCAGATGTGCCAAAAAAGAAGCCATCAGTATGTGGTAGTTTATCCAACTCAATCGCACATGCAATGTCTTCCAAAGCATCTGCGTTGAGATGGATTTCTTGGCATTCGTCTACACCTTCTGCGTATGTATTAACGATATAGCCATGTAGATTTGGGTGCTTTCTCCAATATCCCAAATCTAATTGCACAGACTTTTGAGGAATGCCATCTGTCTTTGGTCTTTCCAACTCCTTTCCTTTGCTCCATTGTCTGTGGTATTTTTCGCCTACTAAATACATGTCTAAACCCATGATTCGTTTCTCCTTGTTATAGTTAAGTTAATACATTTATTGTTTCAAATTTATTGTTCCTTGTCAACAATTATTATGTTGTCAGTTGCAGCAGCAGCGGCAAGACCAGGAGTAATACCAGCACCGGCTCCATCATTGCGGCCCGGCTGCCTGGTTGCGACCTTGCGGCTTCATTGCGACCTTGCCACTTTTTTTGTAACAACTACTGGTGGCAAATTGAGATGTTCAATAACTATCAGCCACCAGCAGCGACAAGGATGGGGGGACAGGCTCCCCCCAAGCCAACTCTTATACAGATATAACCATTTCATCTGTTTCTTGATCCAATCCAATAGTTATTTTTGGGATGTGCATACTCTTTAAGTTAGAGAGTTGTTGTGGTGTCAGAGGAATAAATTCAGCAAAGTCATCTCTACTAAACTCATAAGTCTTATCCCATAGAGTATCCTTGTTTGATTCTGTGGGTTTATATCCTCTACCATACACTACGAGGTTGGGTGTTATGGTTTCTGTTTTCTCTTTCTTAGGATCTAAGAGAGTTTTCTTTGCAGAGGACATGAGGTAAACACCTTCGTCCTTTACTAAGGTTAGACCAACCTCATGTGCAATTTTATTTGTATATGGATAGTGTCTTACATTCTCTTTGGAATGCTTGATAAGTTTGTTCAAATCTCTGTGTTGAAAAGTTACATATTTCATTTGATTCTCCTTGTAATAATTAATAAGGAGATTGTAGCATAGCCACAATCTCCTTGCAAGTGATTAGTGAGAGTACGCATCTCTCCATTCTGGAGTCGCATCTATTAGCTTACCTCTCCCATTGATAAGTATGTCATGGATATATGTATCTCCCATTTCATACTCACCTTCTGGCATGTGATAGCTAGTAGCAGACACAAACCATCGAGCATACTTATCTTTCTTTTCGTTCTGAACAGAACGATAAGTCTTTAAGATTCTCCACTCGAAGCCACCATCACCTTGATAGATTGCATAAGGTGAATCGTGGGGTCTAGTTTTTCCAAATTGATTCTTCATAATAACCTCCTTGTCTAGTTGTCTTTGTTCATAATGAAGATTCCTTTTACAAGTGCCACTATTCCAACACTTGCGATTATGATACTCACATGATAATCAAAGTCTGTTTCCATGTAAGTAAGCATTCCAATAAAGAATAGCATTAAGCCACTCAATGAATATAATAGTCCTAATATTCCAA
>CEQN01181870.1_pt1 | contig 9893 bp, 10 predicted proteins | sample 427011 | NCBI WGS metagenome assembly CEQN01 (sample SAMEA2621277, study PRJEB7988) | marine metagenome | biome: marine biome (ENVO:00000447); feature: deep chlorophyll maximum layer (ENVO:xxxxxxxx); material: "saline water (ENVO:00002010), including plankton (ENVO:xxxxxxxx)" | depth 120 m
TTTATTAGCAAAATTAATCTTTCCATGCCAATTGAGAATCCCGTTGCTGGGCAAGACTTCCCTCCCAACTCTTCAACTAAGTTATCATACCTTCCACCACCACATACGGTATCTTGCGCTCCAAGTAGATCAGTTTTCCATTCGTAAACGGTTTGATTATAGTAATCCAATCCTCTTACAAGTCTTTGGTTGATGGTAAATTCTATTCCAGCAGAGTTAAGCAGGAGAGTTAATTCTTTAAATTCTTTTTCAGAATCTTTAGAAATAAAGTCAGAGATATCAGGTGCATCCTTTAATAAACTTTGCACTGATTCAGATTTGGAATCTAATATTCTTAATGGGTTTTCATCTAATTTTCTTATCGAATCTTCATCTAAATCCTGTTTAAACTCCTTAAAGTAATTTTGTAAAGATTTTGCATAAGAATTACGTGTCTTTTCATCTCCCAAATTGTTTATCTCAAGGTTAAGTTTTTTCTCAACGCCTAATTCTTTCCATATCCTTGAAGAAAGGATTATCAATTCGGCATCAATCTCGGCTGATCTAATTCCAAACACTTCAGCACTTGATTGCTGAAATTGTCTAGATCTTCCTTTTTGAGGTCTTTCGTACCTAAACATAGGGCCTTGATACCAAAGCCTTGGAGAATCGACCCTAATGAGGTCGTTATCTATAGCTGCCCTAACACAACCAGCAGTACCTTCAGGTCTTAACGAAATGCTATCTCCACCTTTATCTTCAAACGTATACATTTCTTTAGTGACCACATCTGCAGATTCATTAGATCTTGTAAAAAGTTCAGTCTTTTCAACTATAGGAAACCTGATTTCTTCATACCCATAGGAATTGAAAACCTTTTGTATAGCTTCTTCAGCAAGATTCCATACTCTTACTTCTTCGGGGGGAAGATCGTTCATTCCTCTAAGTGTTGTAATCTTTGACATGAGTTAACTTTTTAAAATTAGGTTATTTTCTTGTTCTTTATTTTTTTCTATTTTATCCCTAATTAGACTTTCTAGGTGCTCTGCTAGTTCAGTGCTATCGACCTTATGGTCAGGTTTTCCATCAATATAAATTAAGTTCTTAGGGGATCCGCCAGTTACACCTATAGCTGTATGTTTAGATTCCCCAGGACCATTAACATAACAACCTATTACAGCCACATCCAAATCTTCTTTTATGTCCTCTAGTCTAGACTCTAATTTATTCATAGTGCCAATAACATCAAAATTCATTCTCGAGCAACTAGGACAAGCTATAAAATTAATACCTCTGGATCTAATTTTAAGACTTTTTAAAATATCCCATCCCACTTTGACCTCATCGACCGGGTCAGAAGCTAGAGAAATTCTTATTGTGTCTCCGATGCCTTCTAAAAGAAGAGATCCTAGCCCTACTGAAGATTTAACAGTCCCCGATCTATAACCACCTGCTTCGGTAATTCCCAAATGAAGTGGTTGATCAATAAGTTTAGATATTTTTCTATAACTTTCTATGGTCATAAATACATCAGAAGCTTTTATACTTAATTTAAAATCATCAAAATTTAGTTTTTTTAGAATATTTATATGACTTAAAGCTGATTCGACAAGTGCATCAGGTGTTGGTTCACCATATTTAATTTGGAGTTTTCTTTCTAAAGAGCCAGCGTTAACACCTACCCTTATAGGAACAGCATTATCTTTTGCAGCTGAAATGACTTCTTTTATCTTCTCTTCTTTTCCAATGTTCCCTGGATTAATTCTTATACAATCAGCCTTACCTTTAATAGCTTCTAAGGCCATCATGTAGTCAAAATGTATATCTGCCACCAAAGGCACAGTTGCGCTTTTTTTTATTTTTTTAAACGCATCGGCTGATTCTTGATCAGGCACCGAGACTCTTACGATATCTGCTCCACTATCTTGTAATTGCTCTATTTGTTTTAAGGTTGCCTTTACGTCGGTGGTCAAAGTATTTGTCATGCTTTGTACCGAGATAGGGGCGTCACCTCCTACAGCCACATTACCAACCATAATTTGGCGAGATTTTCTCCTTTTTATTTGGTTTTGGAAGTTCACAGCATCTTCTAATGGCAATTGATAAACGTAGGTTATCTATATCTATTAGATAAACCCTCTATGTATATCATTTTACCATTAAAATTAATTCTTTAATGTTAACTAGAAGAAAGAAATCTTTAAATGTAGATTTAATCAGAAAAGAAATAGTTAATTTCTCTTTCTGCAGACTGTTTAGAGTCAGAGCCATGTACTGCATTGGCATCAATTGAATCAGCAAAGTCAGCCCTTAAAGTTCCAGGATTAGCTTCTTTAGGGTTTGTGTTTCCCATAACCTCTCTGTACTTAGCAATTGCATTCTCTCCTTCTAGTATTTGAACTTGAATAGGCCCTGAAGTCATGAAAGTTATAAGATCTGGGAAAAAGGGCTTTCCTTTATGCTCTATATAAAAACCTTCAGCTTCTTCTTCCGTTAAATGCAATGATCTCTTGGAATGAATCTTTAATCCTGCTTCTTCAAGTCTTTGACAGATCTCTTCGGCAAAACCTTTAGAGATTGCATCTGGTTTAATGATTGAAAGTGTCTGTTCTAAAGCCATAGTTTTCCTTGTTTTGAAAAAAAACGCATTATACGTACAAATATATGGAATAGTTAGTCTAACTCTTCAATCCAATTCATTTGAATAGCTTCCAAAATTTTTTCGTTGCTTTTATTTGGATCATCATCAAAACCTTCCAAGCCCAAAACTAAGTTATGCAACTCAGTAAATAGAATATATCTAGGGTCGATATCTGGATGACTTTCATAGAGCTCTATTGCTATTTCATTTACATCTGTCCAGAGCATATTAATGTTCCTCAGAAACCATATTAATAGTGTATTTAGGAAGCTCTACCTCTAACTCTTCATTTTCAATTACTACTTGGCAACTAAGTCTAGATTCGGACTCCAAGCCCCAAGCCTTATCTAGCATATCTTCCTCTTCTTCGGTTGCTAAATCTAAGGAATTAAAACCTTTTCTTACAATTACATGACAAGTTGTACAAGCACAAGATAACTCGCAAGCATGCTCTATCTTTATATCATTATCTAAAAGAGCTTCAGCCAAGGTTTCACCGGGACTTGCTTTGATAACTGCTCCATCCGGACAAAGCTCCTTATGAGGCTTTACTTTGATTACAGTCATTTGAGGATAGATTTATATATCTACTTCGAAACTCTCACCGCAGCCACAAACTGCTTTTACATTAGGGTTTAAGAATTTAAGTCCTTCGTTAGCTCCGTCAACTGAAAAATCAATCTTTGTTCCTTTAAGAAAGTTAAAAGAATCTTTATCAATGTAAACTGAAACATCTTCAAATGTAAAAACCATATCCTCAGGACCTTCCTCATTTACATAATCCAGTTCATAGGTATAACCAGAACAACCAGAGGCTTCGAGCACAGAAAACCTTACTCCCAAAAAGTCTTTATTAGAGAGACTATTAGAAAAGTGATCTACAGCTGAATCAGTCAGCGAAAAGCTGTTTGGATCAAAAGATACCGGCGAAGAACTATTCATTGCTTTATAACTTAGATTCGTAATCCTCTATAGCTTTATGGATACTATCTTCAGCTAAAACAGAGCAATGAATCTTGATAGGGGGTAAATCTAATGCATTTGCAATGTCTTTATTTTTAATTTCTCTCGCTTCTTCAAGGGTTTTCCCAACTAACATATCAACCAATTCACTAGAAGATGCTATAGCCGATCCACAGCCATAGGTTTTAAACTTAACATCGCTAATTACATGACTGTTATGTTTGGGTTTACACTTTATTTGCAACCTCATTACATCTCCACATGCAGGAGCTCCCACCATACCTGTACCAATATCGGTATCTGAAGGATTCCACCTACCCACACTATTTTTTTCAGGTTCATTTAGTGTATTTTCAAATTTATCAATTACTTTTTTACTGTATGCCATATTTCCCTCTTATATAAATATGTTATGTTGCCATCCATTCTACTGAATCTAAGTCTACTCCATCCTTATACATATCCCATAAAGGAGAAAGTATTCTTAGCTTTTCAACCGAATCCCTAACTAACTCAATGGTATATTCTATCTCTTCTTCATTGGTGAAACGACCTATACCAAACCTAATTGAACTATGAGCTAATTCGTCTTTTAGACCTAAAGCTCTAAGTACATAAGAAGGCTCTAAACTAGCTGATGTGCAAGCTGAACCCGAAGAAACGGCAATATCTTTTAATGCCATTATCAAGGATTCTCCTTCTACATAGTTAAAACTTACATTCAAGAAACCAGCTGCCCTTAGTTTTTCATCTCCATTTAAATATACCTCTTCCATATCCTTCAGACCATCCCACAACTTTTCTCTTAGACCTTGAATCCTTTTTATATCAGATTTCATATCTGTTTTAGCAATTCTAAAAGCTTCCCCCATTCCAACTATCTGGTGAGTTGCTAATGTCCCCGACCTCATTCCTCTTTCATGTCCCCCGCCATGTATCTGAGCTTTCAACCTAACTCTTGGTTTCCTTCCTGCATAGAGCGCACCTATACCTTTTGGACCGTAAGTCTTATGTGCTGAAAAAGACATTAAATCTACATTTAAAGATGCTAAATCTATTGGTAGTTTTCCTGTGCTTTGAGCAGCATCAACGTGAAAAATAATTCCCCTTTCTCTAGTTATATTTCCTATAGATTCAATATCATTAATTACACCAATCTCATTATTTAAATGCATCAAGGAAACTAGAATGGTTTTGTCAGTTATCGCATCTGAAACCATTTCAGGTGTTATTATGCCCTTGTTTGTAGGGTCCAAATAAGTTACTTCAAACCCTTCTGTTTCTAACTGTCTGCAACTATCTAATACTGCCTTATGCTCTATTTTAGAAGTAATTATGTGATTACCTTTAGATTTGTTAAATCGTGCAGAACCTTTTATAGCAAGATTATCTGATTCAGTTGCTCCTGAAGTCCAAACAATTTCTCTAGTATCACAATTGACCAAATCAGCTACATGTTGTCTAGCTTGTTCTGTGGCCTCTTCTGCTTTCCAACCAAAAGCATGAGATCTAGATGCTGGATTTCCAAAGTTTCCTTCCATAGACAAACAGTCTTGCATTTTTTCAACTACTCTAGGATCTACAGGAGTAGTTGAGGCATAATCTAAATAAATTGGTAAATTCATATTTCTTTAACCAGTAGCTATTAAAAATTCATCTTTTTCTTCAGGGTTATCTCTTCTAGAGTTTAAAACATCTTTAAGCGATTTTTGCATCAAAAAACTATTTATATTTTCATTTAATTCTATCCAAAAGTTATGTGCTACACACTTTGAACCTGAATTACATGTACCTTCTCCAGAACATTGAGTAGCATCCATTCTTTTTTCTACAGCTGTTATTATTTCTCCAATCATAATTTCATCACTAGGTCTGGATAATCTAAAGCCGCCTTTAGGTCCTCTAGAGGCAGATAAAATATTAGCTTTCCTTAAGTTATTAAAAATCTGCTCAAGATACGAAGGCGGTATGGACTGTCTTTCAGCTACATCAGCTATTTTTAAAAAAGCGGTTTGTTTCTCATTTATAGCAAGATCTAAAGCTGCTGTAACTGCATACTTTCCCTTTGTTGTTAGATTCATTAATGTAAATTATAGATTCCTGACTAAATTTGTCAAGAATATAAATATATTCCTATCAAAATAATAGGTACATGTACCTTTAATTATAAGATAAGATTATTTATTTAAAAAATTATCTTATAAAGTACTAGCAAATAGGGTTTTTTTATGTACCATGTACAGATTGGGGATATGGAGATAATACCTAAAATATGAGCAACATGGACACTAGGTACCTTTTTAAAAGGTACAACACTTGGTGGGTTAAGTTAGCTGTACCTAAAAACTTAAGAGGTGACTTGGGTTATGACCTAAGAAGATCTCTAAAAACTCATGACTTAAAAACCGCTCAAGATCTCAGATGGGAAGTTGTTGAGCAATTGAGAAGTAAGATAGAACAAGCTAAAGGTGTAACACAAGTTCATCAAATTAGTCCTAAAGTTGTAGACTACGTACCTCCTACAGATACTTCCAATCCTCAGTATTATCATAAGGTGGTTGATTGCCAACATGCATGCCCTGCTCACACACCTGTACCTGAATATATTAGACAAATTGCTCAAGGAAACTACAACGAGGCTTATATGCTTAATTGGGAATCAAACGTTTTTCCTGGTATTTTAGGAAGAACTTGTGATCGTCCTTGTGAGCCTGCATGTAGAAGAACAAGAACTCATGAAAAAGCTGTAGCTATCTGTAGACTTAAGAGAGTTACCTATGATTATAAAGATGATATAGCAAACCTTATACCTAAAGTAGAAGCTACTAATGGAAAGAAAGTTGCACTTATTGGAGGGGGGCCCGCCTCTTTAACTGTAGCTAGAGATTTGGTAATGATGGGATATGAATGCACCCTTTTTGAAAGAGATGGAAAAGCTGGGGGGCTGATGAGAACAAATATCCCTTCTTTCAGATTGCCAGAAGAAGTGTTAGATGAAGAAGTAAACCAAGTTTTGAATTTGGGAATTAAGACAATATTCAACTCTGAAATTACGAGCATGACTAAGCTCTTAGAAGAAGACTTTGATGCTATTTTTGTTGGAACAGGAGCTCCAAAGGGAAGAGATATAAAAATTGATGGAAGGGAAGAAGCAGATAAAAATATTCACATAGGTATAGATTGGCTTACAAGTATTGCGTTTGAGCATACAAAATCCATTGGTAAAAAAGTCATTGTATTGGGTGGAGGTAATACTGCTATGGATTGTTGCAGAACTTCCATAAGACTTGGGGCCGAACAAGTAAAAGTTACCGTTAGAAGCCCTTTTGATCAGATGAAGGCTTCTGAATGGGAAATTGAAGATGCTATGGGTGAAGGAATACCCATACATGACAATCATGTTCCTAAAAAATTTATTATAAGAGATCAGAAACTGGTAGGTATGGAATTTGAAAAAGTAGAAGCGGTATTTGATGAAAATGGAAAAAGATCTTTAGTTCCGACTGAAGAAGACCCTGTTATTTTTGAATGTGATGATGTTTTAGTTGCCATAGGTCAAGATAATGCATTCGAATGGATTGAAAGAGATTGCGGAATAGAGTTTGGAGAATGGGATATGCCTATAGTCGATAAGGTCACGTTCCAATCAACAAATCCTAAAGTTTTCTTTGGAGGAGATGCTGCCTGGGGACCAGAGAATATCATTTGGGCTGCTGCTCACGGACATCAAGCAGCTATTTCCATAGATAAATTCTGTAAAAATGAAGATTTGTATGAAAGACCCGAACCATCAACCACTCTCGTAAGTCAAAAAATGGGAGTTCATGAATGGTCCTATGATAATGATATTTCTCAAGCAAGAAGATTTTTGGTGCCGCATGCAGATCAAAAAGAATCTTTAAAAGATCTAAAAATGGAAGTGGAGCTAGGATTTGATGAGAACATGGCACTTGAAGAAGCTCAAAGATGTCTGAATTGCGATGTTCAGACAGTCTTTGCTGAAGATCTTTGTATTGAGTGTGATGCTTGTGTTGATATATGCCCTACTGATTGCATCAATTTTATAGGAAATGATTCCGAAGAGAACCTGAGAAATAATCTTAGAATACCTGCTATAAATTTAAATCAAGAAATCCTGGTGTCTAAACAATTAGAGCAAACTTCTAGAGTCATGGTTAAAGATGAGGATGTTTGCCTTCACTGTGGTCTTTGCGCTGAGAGGTGCCCTACAGGCGCTTGGGATATGCAAAATTTCCTTTATCAAGAAGCAAAAGTTTATTCATGAACAAAATATCATCTACTAACGATTTTGTTATAAAGTTCGCTAATGTAAATGGCTCAGGATCTGCAAGTGCAAATCAAATGTTTGCAAAAGGGGTCTTTAGATCAGGAATACCAGTAAGTCCTAAGAATATATTTCCTTCAAATATACAAGGTTTACCTACTTGGTTTGAGGTGAGAGTAAATGAAAAAGGTTACTTAGGAAGAAGAGAGGGAATTGATATTGCTGTTGCCATGAACCCTCAGTCATATGGTCAAGATGTAACTGAATTAAAGCAAGGCGGTTACCTAATTTATGACTCTTCTTGGGCAAGAGACTTCGGAAGAGATGATATCAATATTCTAGAAATACCACTCACTAAATTGTGTGTTCAAGAATTTAGTAATCCAAAGCAAAGATTATTATTCAAGAACCTTGGATATGTAGGGCTTCTAGCATCAATTCTTGAAATGGATAAGGAAATTTATGTATCGCTAATCGAAGAACAATTTAAAGGTAAAGAAAAGCTTATAGAGCCAAATGTAAAAGCTTTAAACATAGGATATAAGTATGCAGAAGATAACTTTAAAGATTTTTGTGAAATCAAGGTTAAGAATTCTAATAAAACTGAAGGCTTGATATTAACAAGCGGCAATGATGCTGCTGGCCTTGGTTGCGTTTATGGTGGAGCAACTGTCTGTGCTTGGTATCCTATTACTCCATCAACTTCTTTAGCAGAATCTTTTGATAAATATAGTGAAAAGTTTCGAGTTGAAGTAGGGACCGATAAAAACAAATATGCTTTTATTCAAGCTGAAGATGAATTAGCTGCCATGGGAATGACTATCGGAGCAAATTGGAATGGTGCAAGAGCTTTTACAGCCACAAGTGGACCAGGTGTATCTTTGATGAGTGAATTCATTGGTTTAGCTTACTTTGCAGAAGTTCCTGCAGTTTTATTCAATGTACAAAGAGGTGGTCCTTCAACTGGAATGCCTACAAGAACTCAACAATCTGATCTCTTAAGTTGTGCTTATGCTTCTCATGGAGATACAAAGCATATAATGCTAATCCCTTCTGATCCTAAGGAATGTTTTGAGTTTGCAGTAGAAGCTTTTGATCTAGCTGAAAGGTATCAGACTCCGGTAATAGTTCTTTTAGATTTAGATTTGGGAATGAATGATTGGTCTTCAAAAGAATTTCAATGGAATGATTTACAAGAATACGATCGTGGTAAAGTCTTATCTAAAGAAGATCTAGATGAAATAGAAGAATTTGGTAGGTATTTAGATGTAGATGGGGATGGAGTTCCATATAGAACATACCCAGGAACTCATCCTCAAAAGGGTGCGTACTTCACAAGAGGAACTTCTCATGATGAATACGCAAGATACACAGAAGATGGTGTTAAAAATGCAGAAATACTTTCAAGATTAACTAAAAAATTTCAAACCGCATCCTCTACAGTTCCAGCCCCCATCTTTAATCAGGAAGCTAGTACAAGCTCAATTGGTGTAATTTATTTTGGAAGTACTGATTGTTCTATGCAAGAAGCTTTAGACAGTCTAAAGGATGAGAAAATCGATGTTGATGCAATGAGGATCAGATCCTTTCCTTTTAATTTAGAAGTTTGGGAATTTATTGAAGAACATGATCTATTATTCATAGTAGAGCAAAATAGAGATGGGCAAATGAGAACACTTTTAATGGCAGAAGGAGGGATTATGCCCGATAAATTAGTTTCAATTTTATGTTTTGATGGCCAACCCATTACTGCTTCTTTTATAACAAATAAAATAAATGCGCATATTTCAGGCATTCCGTCTGTAGCTGCTTCATAAGGAACAAAATGACATATATAGTAAAACCAAAGAATCATCATCCATTACTGGAAAAAAATGAATTAGGTCTTACCAGAAGAGATTATGAAGGCGCTGTTTCTACGTTGTGCGCTGGCTGTGGACATGATTCTATTAGTTCAGCGATAGTTGAGGCCTGCTTTCAATTAAGTATAGAGTCCTACAAAGTAGCTAAATTATCAGGGATTGG